>Ga0080064_1000112_pt1 | contig 245257 bp, 226 predicted proteins | sample Subgrocontami54m_FD_69260 | JGI IMG/M metagenome (GOLD analysis project Ga0080064, IMG submission 69260) | Subsurface groundwater microbial communities from S. Glens Falls, New York, USA - GMW46 contaminated, 5.4 m (SPADES assembly) (version 2) ...
CATCGGCTGGCCGCACTCTTCTGGCAACGATCCTGATCGCGTTCGTCCTCCTCCCTCTCTCGCCGCCTGCCTTGGCCGCCAGTGAACCCGAAGTCGCCAACCCGCATTTCCCCAGGCCGCCCGCCCTGCAGGCCCACGTGGAATTCTGGAAACGAATCTACGGCGAGTTCGGGGTGGGTGACTTTGTCCTCCACGACCGGGAGAACCTTGCCGTGCTCTACGACGTGGTACAGGTGACCGGCACCACGAACCAGCACCGCGCCGCCGAGATGGCCAAGCCGGAGATCCAGCGCCTGCGGACCAAGTACGAGGGGATCCTCACCAGCCTGGCCCGGGGCGTGGCGCCCGAGGACCTCGGGTTCGAGGGACGCTGGGTGGCCCAGGCGTGGGGCTGTCCCTGCCCGGCGGAGGTCCTGCACCGCGCGGCCGCCAACATCCGGGTTCAGCAGGGACTCCGGGAAAAGGTGGACGAGGGCATGCAGCGGGCCCGCGGGTTGCTGCCCCGCATTCTCCTCATCCTCCGGCGCCACAACGTCCCAGAGGAACTGGCCGCCCTGCCGCTGGTGGAGTCCACCTTCAACCCCCAGGCGCGCTCCAAGGCGGGCGCGGTCGGCCTCTGGCAGTTCATCAGATCCACGGGGAAACGCTACCTCAGCATCACGCGTGGGCGCGATGACCGCCGGGATCCCATCCGGGCCACCGAGGCCGCCGCGCGGCTGCTCCGGCACAACTACGAGGCGCTGGGGTCGTGGCCCCTGGCCATCATCGCGTACAACCACGGCCAGGGAGGGATCCTGTCGGCCCGGGCCGCCGTGGGCAGCAGCGCCATCGAGGAGATCATCGCCCGCTACACCGGTCCCCGATTCGGCTTCGCATCCAAGAACTTTTATGCTGAGTTCCTGGCCGCCCTCGAGTTGGTCCACCCGACGATCCTCGAGCATTCCCAGCAATCGCACGATCTCAAGCGCCAGTCCCGGCCCATCCCGCAGGGGTAATCCCCGACCGATCGTGGCCGTCAGAAGGAGCGCGTCATGACGACCCGCGTGTTGATTGCCCTCGTCGCGCTGGTGCTCGCCGTCCTGGCAGAGGCCGGCTACCCCGATGGCCTGGAGATCACCCTCGACTCCCCCGAGGGGCGGTACCAGGGCGACAAAGAGGTTGCCGAGGCGCTGGCCGGGCAATGGCAGAAGGCCGGGTTCAAGCCCAAGGTCCAGGTGGCGGAGTGGGGGGCCTACTTCAAGCGCTACCTCGCCAAGCAATTCTCCGACGCCTATCTCCTCGGGCTGGGCGGCCCGATGCAGGACGCCGACGAGCTCTTCAACCTGGTCTCCTCGAAGGGGCGCGGGCTCTACTACAAGAACGAGAAGGTGGACATGCTCTTCGACGCGGGCCGGAGCACCATGGACCCGGCCAGGCGACGGAAGATCTACAGCGATCTCGCCAGGGCCATGGTCGAGGATGCCACCTGGGTATTCCTGATGCAGCAGGTGGACATCTACGCCATGCGCGACCGCGTGGAGTGGACGCCGCGCCCCGACCAATGGATGCTCCTCCACGGCGCGACGCTGAAGTAGGGATCTTGCATCGAGGCAGGATGATCCGGTTCCCGGGCATACATCGCCGTCCGGTACGCTGAACTCTCCCCCTCATCTATCCCCGGAAACACGAATGCCGGGGCCATAGCGGCCCCGGCATTCTCTGCATGGGTGGCGAGCCGACCCGTTCACCGGCCGGCCTGTGCCAGTCCCTCCTTCGCATCCGCAAGATCCGACTGCAACTGCAGGGCCCGCCGGAATTCCGCCCGCGCCCGTACCCGATCCCCCAGCTTGAGGGAGGTCCAGCCCAGGCCGTTGTGCAGCCCGTGCCAGTCGGGCCGGGCCGCCACGCCCTTCAGGAACTGCTCCCGAGCCTTCTCGTACTGTCCGAGGTAGAAGAGGGTCCATGCGTACCGACTCCGGACGTCTTCCACGTCCTTCGTGGGCGTCTGCAGGGCGTGCCCCTCGCCCTCTTTCGTCAGACGCTCCAGGTGCGGAAGGGCCTCGGCATTTTGCCCCAGCTCGAATAGCGAGTAGGCGAGACCCACCGCCGCGTCCCGGTAGCGCGGGTCCAGGTCCAAGGCCTCGCGGAACGCCTCCACGGCCAAGTGGTACCGGCCGGCCCGGTAGCGGCTCCACCCCAGACCGGTATGCAGGCCCTCCCAGCGCGGCTGCCGGACGAGGGCCTGCCGGAAGTGTCGCGTCGCCTGCGCGTACTCGCCGGTATGGTAGTAGCTCCAGGCCAGATACGCCTCGGCATCGTCGAAGCTGGGCTCGAGTGCCAGGGCGCGCTCGAACTGGGGAACCGCCCCCGCATAATCCTTCGCCATGTAGCGTTCGAGCCCGTCATCGTAGCTTCGCTGAGCCCGGTAGCCCTCCTCAAACCTGGTGACGACGTGCGACCATGTGCCCCCGCAGCCACCGAAGAACACGGCGAGCCCCAGGAGAAGCATCACCCCCAGGTTCGCTCGTTTCCTGTGCTGGCCCGTCATCGTGCGACTTTCTTGCTATTGCGTGCTGGTGGTGGAGGTGGTGGCCGACCCAGTCCCGGTCGTCGTGCCGCCGGTCGTGGTAGTCCCGGTCGTCGTGGTGCCGCCGGTCATCGTGCCGCCGGTCAGCCCGCTCTCGCTGTCCTCGGCTTCTGCCTCACTGTCGCGGGCGGTGCGCTGCGCCTCGTGGACGGCCGCGCTCACCGCGGCACCGACCTGGGTACCTGCGGCCTGAGCGTCAGCCTTGCCCTGATGGGCAGCGGCCGACACCGCCTGCCCCATGTTCTTGGGCGACTGGGTCGTGGTCGTAGTGGCGCTGCGGGTCGTGGTGCTGCTCGTCCGCGCAGACGATGTTCCGGACTTGGTCGTCCCGGTGGACGCCCTCGTCCCGGACCGCGTCGAGGTGGAAGAGGTGGCCGTGGTCGAAGACGTGGTGCTGGTCGTGGTGCCGCTCGTGGTAGATGTGCCGGTGCTCGCGCCGGTACCGGCGGTGGACGAGCTGCCCGTCTTCCCCTGGGCGTCGTGGACGGCCGAGCTTACGGCCTGGCCGAGGTTACTGAAGCCGGCCTCCTGCGCCGCCCCCTTGCCCGCATGGGCCGTCGAGGTGGCGGCTTCGGATACCGCGTTGCCGACCCCGCGACCGGCGTGGCCATGGCCCTGACCCGCATCGCGGCCGGCATCGCTGTCCCGGTCGCCCCGCGAAGAGCCCCGCCCATCGTGGCCGCGGCCATCGGCATGCCCTCCAGACCGGTCGCCACGGTCCGCACTGCGGGCGCCGGTATCTGCGCTCTGTCCACCGTGGCCGCCGCCGCGGCCACTGTCCGCCCCGTGGCCGGAATCGGACCCGCCGCGGCCGCTGTCGGAGTCACCGCGCCCGCCGCCGTGGCCGCCACTGCCACTGCTCCCGCCGCCGTTGCCACCACCGCTGTTGCCACCACCCCCTCCGCCGTTGCCACCGCCGCCTTCTCCGCCACCACCACCCCCGCCTCCCTTGGCGTGGGCAATGCCGGGATCGGCCAGACCGAATGGCAAATGAAGATCGGCCAGGAATGGCACGATCATCACGGCCAGGATCGGAGCAATCAGCCTCCGCATGATCTTCCTCATGACTTGTTCCTCCTCAGCAGATGCCGGTGAAGCGTGCGAGGACAGTTCATTTGGCGAGGTCAGGAAGAAGCAAGTCTTATTCCAGATCGTCGGGGGGAATCGTACCCTGAAAATCAAGAGGTTTTTCCGCATCGACGGCCTGAAAAGTCTAGTGTTTCGGGAAAAATTTCCTCCAGCATTGTCGTTTCTTACCAGGGGGGGTTAATCCATGTGGCTCGATTTGCGTCAAGCGGGCGAATTACCCGCGACCAACCTGTGCTGGAACTACACAGTCTTGACGATGTCCGACTCCCACCTCAAAGCTGTCGGCCGAGCGAGGCACGCGTGCCCGTCTCTGACGGATCTGGCAGGTCCTGACTCCCCTGGGGGGCCCGGTCCGGTGCCGGAAGCCGTGGACGGCCCCGTCCGCCTGAAAACCCTTCGACAGACCAGGGTTAAGCGGCTAATATTCCTCCCCAGCCAATGCAACCGGGGCCGGTGGGACCTCGGCCTACAACCGGGCCGTGGTTATCTCATGGGGGCAGGCGATGCTGAATGGGACGGTGACGTCAGTCTTCGGCAACGACATCAACACCGATGACATCATTCCCGCGATGTACCTGATCAAGAGTGATGATCCGGAATATTTCGCCACCTACGCCTTTGTAAAATTCGACGCCGAGTTCCGCAATCGCTGCTTGAAGAGCCAAGCCAATATCGTCGTAGCAGGCAAGAACTTCGCCTGCGGCTCCAGCCGAGAGCAGGCGGTGTACACCCTGCAATTCAACCGGGTGGTGTGCGTGATCGCGCAATCCTTTCCTGACATCTTCTACCGGAACTGCCTGGCCAACGGCCTCCCGCTGATCACCCTGGAGGACACGAGCGGCCTCGGGCTGGGCGATCAGCTCGAGATTGATTTGGACGCCGGCTTGATCCACAACCGGACCCGGAACACCAGCCTCCCGTTCCAGATAAAGACCGACGACCGCCGGACGTTCCAGGCGGGAGGGATGACTGCCCGCGTCCGCGCGCACCTCGAGGAGATCCTGACCCGCCAGGGATGACCAGGCACCTCTGCCGCGCCAGTGGAGTAGACCCATGGGACAGACACTCGTCGAGAAGATCGTCTCACGGCAGGCCGGCCGGCCGGTGCACGCCGGCGACACGGTCGAGCGGCTGCCAATCACCAAGCTGTTTTTCAATGATGTGATCGGGCCGCCGGCCATCAAGGGCCTCGCCAACCTGTTCGGGGAGACGTTCAAGCGGCATGGCAAACCCGTCCAGGTCTTCGATCGCCGCCGGATCTTCTTCATCCCCGATCACTCCGTGCCCGCCCTGTCGGTGGAGGTGGCCGAGGGCGTGGATCTCATGGAGGCCTTCGGTCGCGAACAGGGAGTCAAGGTCTACCGGGAGGGAGACGGGATCGAGCACGTGGTCCTGATCGAGGACGGGCACATCGTCCCGTGGGACATCGTCCTGGGAACCGACTCGCATACTTGCACGAACGGGGCGATGGGCGCGCTGGCCTTCGGCGTGGGCACCACGGAGGGCGTGTACGCTCTGGCCACCGGCCACCTGTACGACTTCGTGGTCCCGGAGACGATCCGGTTCGAGCTGACCGGGACCTTCCCCAAGGGGGTCTACTCCAAGGATCTCATCCTGCAAATCATCGGGAAGATGGGGGCAGGGGGCTGCTCCCGGCGCGTCGCCGAGTTCGTGGGGGACGGGGTCCGGCGGATGAGCATGGACGCCCGCACCACGATCTGCAACATGGCCGTGGAGATGAGCGGACGCACCGGGATCATGCCGTACGACGAGACCCTGGCGGCCTATCTCAAGGGCCGGGCGGAGTGGCCGGTGGAGCCCATCGAAAGTGATTCCGACGCGCGCTACGCCGACCGGATGATCGTGGACCTGGCGTCCCTGGAGCCGATGATCTCCTTCCCGCACAAGCCGGCCAACGCCACCCCGGTGTCGCGAGTCCAGGAGATGATCGCGCGGAGCCAGGCGCATCCCACCGCGGATTTCCCGGCCGTGGTGAGCGACAAGATCACCGACGCCTTTCTCGGGGCCTGCACCAACGCCCGGTACGAGGACCTGGTGGAGGCGGCCAAGGTGATGCGGGGCCACAAAGTCCACCCGGACGTCTCCTTCGTGGTGATTCCCGCCAGCCGGCAGGTGTACGAGCGCGCCATGGACGAGGGCATCCTGCAGGTCTTCATCAAGGCCGGGGCCAACGTCGAGTCCTCCAACTGCGGCCCCTGCTTCGGTTCTCATATGGGGGTCCTGTCCAGGAACGCGCAGATGATCAGCAGCAGCAACCGCAACTACCAGGGGCGCATGGGCTCGCGGGAAGCGCGGATCTTCCTGGCTAGCCCGGCCACGGTGACGGCAAGCGCTATCGAGGGTCGGCTCGCCGACCCCAGGAAGTACCTCTGACGGGCCGCTGAAAAAATCCTTCTTATCCGCCCAAGGCGGATCGTGCCACCACCTCCCGGTGTATAGCTCCCCGAGGTCAAAGCTGAGCATGGGAATAGGGCTCGGCCGAATGCGGGGGACATCCCGTGGCAACGCCTCTCCAGCCTGGACCGAAGGTCGTCCTCATCTCCACCTATGAACTTGGCCGGCAGCCGTTCGGGCTGGCCTCTCCCGCCGCCTGGCTCCGCCACGCCGGAGGCGTGGTCACGTGCGTGGACGTGGCCCTCCAGCGCCTCGACGAGGAGGCAATCCGCGCCGCCGACCTGGTCGCCTTCTACGTCCCCATGCACACGGCCACCCGCCTGGCCTCGGCCCTCGTCCCCCGCGTGAAGGCCCTGAACCCGGACGCTTACCTCTGCTTCTACGGTCTCTACGCCCCTGTCAACGAGGGCTATCTGCGCCGGCTCGGGGCCGACACGATCCTGGGCGGGGAGTTCGAAGCGGGCCTCGTGAGCCTGATGCGGAGGGTGCACTCGGACAGGAACGCCACGCGCTCCGACTCGCAGGTCGAGCCGATGATCTCCCTCGACCGACAGAAGTTCCTGGTTCCGGACAGGAGCGGCCTGGTCGCGCTCTCGCGATACGCGTCCCTGACCCTGCCAGACGGGCGGCGGCGCACGGTCGGCTACACCGAGGCCAGCCGCGGCTGCAAGCACCTGTGCCGCCATTGTCCTGTCGTTCCCGTGTACGGAGGGCAGTTCCGGATCGTCCAGCGCGACGTGGTCCTGGAGGACATCCGGCAGCAGGTTGCCGCCGGCGCGGAACACATCACCTTCGGGGATCCGGATTTCTTCAACGGCGTCGGCCACGCCGTGGCCCTGGTGCGGGCCCTCCACGAAGCGCACCCCCGCGTGACCTACGACGTCACCGTCAAGATCGAGCATCTCCTGAGACACGCCGAGCATCTGCCGGTCCTCCGCGACACGGGCTGCCTGTTCGTGATCAGCGCGGTGGAGTCCCTGGACGACCGGGTCCTGGCCCTCCTGGACAAGGGCCACACCCGCAAGGATTTCGAAGAGGTCGTTCGACTCTTCCGGTCGGTGGGACTCGTCCTCTGCCCGACCTTCGTGGCATTCACGCCCTGGATCTCACTCGAGGGCTACCAGGAGTTGCTCGCCACCCTGGCGGAGCTGGACCTCATCGAGCACGTCGCTCCGATCCAACTGGCCATCCGGCTGCTGATCCCGGCCGGCTCCCGGCTGCTGGAACTTCCGGAAGTTCGCGATCTCGTGGAGGGTTTTGACGAGGTTCTCTTGAGCTATCGCTGGCGCCACCCCGACCCGCGGGTGGACCAGCTCCAGGAAGAGGTCCAGGCGCTGGTGAAGCTCGAAGAGGCCCGGGGGGCCAGCCGCCGGGAGATCTTCGGCAAGGCGTGGCTGTTGGCCGAGCAGGCTACGGGCGAGAGGCGCCGGCCCCTCCTCCAACGACCACGGGGACCGGCCCGCACGCTAATCCCCATCATGAGCGAACCCTGGTACTGCTGAGCAGAGCCCACCGAGGAGCAGTTGGCTCCTCTCGCCCCCTGCTGAACAATGAAAACGCGTTCGCCTGTTCGGCGGTTCGACCGTTCGGGTGTACCAAACCTCCGGAGCCCTCCGCGCACAACCTACTTCACGAAGACCCATGTCGGCTTCAGGAGTGGGAAGGCGATCAGTCCGATGATCGCCGTGACAGCGACCAGGGCGGGATTGCTGACCTTCCACCGGAAGAGCACGACGAGGCTCCCTACCCCCAGCAGGGCCGTCAGCCAGTCGCCGATGGCGATCCTTCCCAGCAGAATGGATGCCCCCAGGATCGTGCCGATCGCTGCCGCATACGCTCCCTTGACAAAGCCCTGCACGTTGGGGTTTGCCCGATGTCGAATCAAGATGGGGGCGACGATGAGGACCAACAAGAAGGATGGGAGAAAGATCCCCACCGTCGAAACGAGGGAGCCCCAGAACCCCGCCACCAGGTAGCCCACGAAGGTTGCCGTGATAACCACCGGCCCGGGACTGAGCATGCCCATGGCCACCGCGACCAGAAATTGCCGCTCATCCAACCAGCCGGTCTGCTGGACGAGCCCTTTCTCCAAGAAGGGAACGATGACGAGGCCGCTCCCGAAGGTGAGGGACCCGGCCTTCAGAAAGAAGACGAGCAGCTTGCCCAGGATCGATCCCGACGCGCCGCTGGTGGCGGCCCCGAGCGGCACGGCTGCCAGCAGGGGCAAGGACGAAATGCGTTTATCCCGGAACAGTGTTCCGTAGTAGAGGATCCCGACAATCCCAGACACGATGAAGAGCAGGGCGACCTCCGCCCGAAGGGCAACCGTGACGGCCAGGCATGTTCCCGCGATGATCCACTGCAAGACATCCTCCATCCCCAGCTTGGCCAACCGGTAGCACGAGTGGAGGATTAGGGCGATCACGGCCGGACTCACGCCGTAGAAGATGGCGCGCACGGGCGGCAGGTCGCCGAAATGGACGTACAGGGCGCCCAGCGCGGCCACGATGACGAAGTTCGGGAAGATGAAGGCCCAGCCGCCAGCCCAGGCTCCCCAGAATCCTCCCCGCAGATAGGAGACGTAGATACCCACCTGGATGGCGAGCGGCCCGGGCAACGATTGGCACACGGCGATCCCTTCGCGCAATTCGTCCTTGGTCAGCCACTTCCGCTCCTGGACCAGCTCTTTCTCCATCTGCCCGCACAGCGCGACCGGCCCCCCGAAGCCCAGCGCCCCGAGGTGAAGGTAGTACCCAACGAGATCGCGTATGCGGACACGAGGCGCAGCGTCCTGTTCGCTCATGGAGTTTCCCTCCCTCACCGAGGAACCCGATCACCCTTCAGTATTCGAGTGCCGCCTTGGCGCGCCGGAGCTATCGCCCCGATCCCCGGAGGCATCAGAGAGATCGGCCTGCTGCCTTGGCCTGGCACCAGGCGTAGAGCGAATCGTAAACGGGGAATTCCAGTTCGAGCTTCCGGTGGTCGTCCTGGCAAATGGCGGCAAATCCGTGGGCGATGGCCTGGAGGCCCGCGGCCTCGGGGACGATTCCGACGTCTGCCGCGATGTCGGCCCCGTGGACGATGCGGGCCAAGATCTCGAGGGCCGGGTCGTCCAGCCGGTACGCCTCGACGAGCACCTCGAAGCTGCACTTCCCCTCGCGGTGGGTGTAATCGGCGCCCGGGCAGTCGAAGGACTTCCCCCCTTCCCGTCGGGCCACCTCCAGCACCTGCTCCTTGGGCACGAAGAGAAACTCCGCCTGGGGATCAATGAACTTCCTGATGAGCCACGGACACGCCACACGATCCGTCTTGGCTCCTTCCCGCGTCACCCACTTCATGGTGTACCTCTCATCGCGTTTGCCCTGACGGCTCGCGCCTGGCCCCTCGTCGCCCGGCGGCACTACGCTCCTGGAGGGCGGCGTAGAGGGCGTCCAGGATGGGCTCGGCGAGGGTCAGCACGGTATGATCGTCCTGGCTGAGGTGAAGCAGGCCCCGGAAGAGCAGGTCAATCCCGGGACCTTCGAGGGTCTCGTCAGCGTCGAGCAAGTCGGCGCTGCGGATGATCCGGCCCATCTCGAGCAGCGCCGGATCCTTCAGCTTGTGCTTGGCCAGGATTGCTTCGAAGGTGCAGCGGCCCCGACGGTGGCCCAGTTCGGCCCCGGACATATCGAAGGGAATCGCCCCGGGAAGCTGGCCTCCTTCCTCCACGAAGGCAAAATCGGCCTTCGGGTCCACAAAGCGCTTGAGAAGCCAGGCCGACGCGCAGCGGTCCACATGCGGGCGTCGTCGGGTGTAGTACCGCATGGGGCTTACCGCCTCCCCGGTCTGCGGAGAGCCTGCCGGTCCAGCCGTTCACGCACGGCGCGCAGCCGCTTATGGAGGGCGTCCTCCTCCCGGGCCGGGAAGTGGGATCGGAGACGCAGCTTGAGCGCCGCCTGGCGGATGCGTCTGACCTCGTCCTCGGCCTCATCGAGGTCCTGCGGCCCAGCCGTTCGCCGCACCCGCCGTTCCAGCGCGGAGAGCGCCTCCAGGAGCTTCCCGGCCTGGGCCCGACTGGCCGCCGCGAAGAGACGTTCGATCTGGCCTTCCTCCTCCGGGGAGGTGGCGGTGGCCCGGAAGACGAATGCCTCTCCGCCCACCTCACGGATCTCATCGGCGATCCACCGCATGTTCTCCGCCAGCTCACTGGTGGCGGGAACGATGGAGACCGAGTTCTGGAGATAGATGGCCCCGCAGCGCTGGAGCTTGCGCCAGACCTGCGCCCGCAACCGCGTGGGATGCGACGGGATCTTATAGACCAGGAGAACCCACTCGCGCTTCATAACAGTCGTTAGTTGCTCCAATGTAACAGTGGTTATATACTCCCGGTGGCGGCATCTGTCAAGTCCAACCGGGCGCGGCAGGTGATCTGCCGAGCCAGGCTGGAGTGGTGGACCACGGGCTGTATCTCAGCCACTGGCGTGATATGGTTTCCCGCACGACGGGCCAGTGCGGCCGTGCTCGTCAGCGCCTTTGGTCGGTCGGCAGGCCCCATCGTGCCTGAAATATCGAACCTTTACCCCGAGAAACGATGTTCACGGAATCCCTGGGACAACTGAACCGCGACTGCCGCCTGTTGTTCGGGGCCCGGGTGGCCCGGATGTTCGGCTACGGATTTCTGGCCGTCGTCCTGGTTTTGTACCTGGCTGCACTGGGATATGACGCGACACGGATCGGTCTTCTGCTGACGCTCACCCTGATGGGGGACACAGCGATCTCGCTGTGGATGAGCACGCAGGCCGATCGCTATGGGCGACGACGGATGCTATTCCTGGGATCCCTGCTTGTCCTGGGCGCCGGCCTGGTCTTCATCGCCTCCGGCGACTTCGTCGTCCTGCTCCTGGCCGCGACGATCGGCGTCATCAGCCCCAGCGGCAACGAGGTCGGGCCGTTCCTGGCGATCGAGCAGTCCGCCCTGTCCCAGATCGTGGCCGACGAACAGCGGACGAGCATTTTCGCCTGGTACAACCTCGTCGGGTCCTTCGCCACGGCAGCCGGCTCGCTGGCCGGGGGAGGTCTCGCCACGCTGGGACAGCAGTGGGGGATGACACCCCTGGCCAGCTACCGCATCGTTCTGGCGGGCTACGCGCTCATCGGCCTGGTGCTTGCCCTGCTGTTCCGGCAACTCGGTCCGGCAGTGGAGGCCCGGCCGGCTCCGCCGAATCCGCGCATTGCCTCAGGATCGCGGCTGGGTTTGCATCGCTCGGGCGGAGTGGTGTTGCGCCTGGCCAGCCTGTTCGCCGTGGATGCCTTCGCCGGCGGCTTCGTGCTGCAGAGCATCGTCGCCTACTGGTTTCACGTCCGGTTCGGGGCCGACGAGGCGATGCTGGGGATGATCTTCTTCGGGGCGAACCTGCTGGCGGGCATGTCGGCCCTGGCCGCCTCGGCCATCGCGTCCCGAATCGGCCTGGTGAACACCATGGTCTTCACGCACTTGCCATCGAACATCCTGCTCATGCTGGTGCCGCTGATGCCCACGATGCCGCTGGCGATTCTCGTGCTGCTGATCCGGTTCAGCATCTCGCAAATGGACGTCCCCACGCGGCAGTCCTACACGATGGCCATCGTCAGTCCCGATGAGCGCTCGGCCGCGGCGGGGGTTACCGGGACAGCCCGCACCGTGGGCGCTTCGCTGGCCCCGGTGTGCGCGGGCCTGCTCCTGAGCAATCCAGCACTGATGAGCGGGCCGTTCTTCGTGGCCGGCGGCCTCAAGATCGTCTATGACCTGCTGCTTCTGGCTGGGTTTCGCGGCGTGAAGCCGCCCGAGGAGGGGCCCCGGGCGTAATGTTCCGGCTGGCCAGGCTTTGAGAATTTGCCCTTCTACTGGCACGGCATCCATTTGACCACCACGGGGGGCATACAACCAGGACAATCAGCCCGCTGATTCCTAATGAAGAACTCTTCCGATGCAATTAGTTGGAAGGAGCGCCGTAGAGGAGCGTGGTCGAGGTGGGGCGACCGGCTGCGATCGTGACCGAGACCTCCTGGGTCCCGAGGGTTTCGTGCCAGGCACGGAGGCGAAAGGTGCCGGGAGGGACGCTGCTCAGGCGGAACGCGCCGTCAGGTCCCGTCACGGCGGCGAAGCCATCGGCCCGGATCAGGATGTAGGCCCGCATCCAGGTGTGCCCAACGTCGCACTCCAGGCGGACCAAGCCCGGACGGTCCAGCGCGGCCCAGACCCGCTGGCGAAAGACCGGCAGGGCCAGGTGAAAGAGGGTTTCGGTTCCCAGGTAGGCGTGGACCGTGTGAAGGATCGGGTCGCTGTTCCGAACTTCAAGCCGGGTCCCCGGCGGGACAACCTGGACCCGGGGCGCGAACCGGCAGCCGCGGTTATCCAGAACCGCGATCCGTGGTCGCTGGCTCTGGGGGGTCTTGACTCCTTCCAGCGTCACCAGGACGCCGGCCACGCCGCCATCCTCCCCAAGGCGAATCCGCTCCGACGGCATCCGCTCACCGCAGAACTCCCGATGCTTGAACACCGGTTGAAACTCCTCGGGCGGGCGGGGGCCAGCCAACCGGACCCACCCGCGGATCTCCCCGGCCTGCGCGGGCGTCCCCAGGGCCACCCATAAACACAGCGGGGCGAGGATCCCTCCTCGCCCCCACCTGATTTCCAGTTTCCAATTTCCGATTTCCATGAGGGTCAGCGCTGGATCTCCTGATCCTCCGAGGCGAGCAATTCCTCCACCTCGGCCCGCGTGATGAAGGCCGCGTCTCCCACGATGGTACAGTCCAGGGCGGCCGTCGCCCCGCCCAGGTCGAGCCCGCGCTGGACCCCGTCCTCCAGGTACCCGCAGAGAAACCCCGCGGCAAACGCATCGCCCGCCCCCAAGGGATCCACCATCTCCACCCGGTGGACCCGCTGCTGGCGATGGATCCGGTCGGCGAGGGCGAGCGACCCCTGCGCTCCCAGGGTCAGGACCACCGTCGGAATCCCGAACTTCTCCCGGAATGCCCGGGCCACTGCCTCGGGCTCTCCCGCGAGACCGAAGACCTGCTCCGCATCGGCCCGCCCGCAGAACAAAATGCTCACGGACGGCAGGAATTCCGCGAGACACGCCGCCGCCGCCGAGGGTGACCACAGCTTCGTCCGGTAGTTCACGTCCAGGGCGAAGAGCTTCCCGGCCGCGCGCACCTCCCGTGCGATCCGCCCGGTCAGCGCTCGGAGGCGCGGGCTGAGCGCCGGGGTGATCCCCGTCACCAGGACCACCCGCGCCGAGCTGAGGTAGGTCCAATCCACTTCCTCGTCCCGGAGCGTGGTGACGGCCGACCCCTTGCGATCGTACCAGACCCGGGGCGGACGGGGCGGGACGGCCCGCTCGAAGAAGTAGGTCGCCACCCGCCCCTCGGTCGTCCAGACAACCCGGGAGGTGTCCACGCCGTGACGGCGGATCTCGCCGACGATCAGGCGCGAGAGCGGATGGTCCGGGAGCTTGGAGATCCACCCAGTCCGCATCCCCAGGCGAGCCAGGGCGACGGCCACGTTGGACTCCGCCCCGGCCGCGTTCACCTCCATCTCGTGCGCCTGGTCCAGGCGGAGATAGCCCTTGGGGGAGAACCGGACCTGCGTCTCCCCCAAAGTCACGACGTCGAGCATCGTCAACTCTTCCCGATGCTGAGATCCGTTCGCAAGATCCGACTCACTATGGCCCATCTGTTCAGTAGACTAAATGGCTGGCAAGCCATGCTGGCGTCGCACCGTATTGATCGTCTCTTTTATTCCCTCTTCAAATGACCACTTATTGTGATACCCAAGTTCCTCCCGGGTTGACCTCAGATCAAACTTGGACGCGATCACCTGGAAGCCATTCTCTAGGCTAATATTCGCCGTCGGGATGAGCTTTTTGACATAATCGCCAACTTCCTTTATCGAATGAGTCTCACCAGCAATAGTAAACACCTTGGTCTTCGTCATGGGTACTTTAGCTGCATGTACAGCCGACGCCGCCTCATCATCTACATGCAGCCAGTTGATAATGCTCTCACCCCAGGGCACCTTACCCGGCTCTCCTAGAGCAGGCTTCTCAATAAGCTCACGAATAATGGGATAGGAAGTGCTGCCAATCTTGTTAGGAGCGTACCCCACCGCATACCTCAGCCCGATAATGTCCAGACCGTACGCGTCACAATAATGCACTGCCTGATTCTCATTGAAGGACTTACAGGCCCCATAGAGACTAACCGGATAATGGGGCGCGTCGTTCGGAATATACTCCTGGGGATACTTCTCCGGTGGACCGAAGACGGCAATGCTGCTTGCCCATACTACCTTCTGTAATCCAAGAATCCTGGCGGTTTCAAATACATTTCCTGTGCCCTCACAATTTACCTTAGTGGCCCACAATGGATTAGCGTTAGCAAGAAGAATCTTAAAATAGGCCATATGGATAATTGTGTCTATTCTATTTTCCTTGCAGGCACGAAGAAGAGTAGCCAAATCAAGAATGTCGCCCTGGACGACCTTCACCGCAGCTACTTCCCCTTCAGTCATCATTTCTGTAAGAACTTTCAGTTGAGGAAGGAAGTCAAATACTACAACCTGCTGTCCTTCTCTGATCAGGTCTCGAACAATGCGTGATCCGATAAAACCGGTGCCGCCGGTAATTAGGTAGGCCATCGTTGTGACTCCTTTGCGTTCTGCCGCGGTGTCCAGCATCCTACGTGGGACATTACACAGCCTACCTCCACTGGAACTCAGTAAGCCTCTACCAACTGACTGCTCGTGCCTAGTTGCCCGCAACTCGCATACGCCAACATCTTTTGAATCAGCTCACCTGAATCACCACCTTCACCGCGTCCTTCTTGGGATCCATGAGAAGTTCAAAGGCCTGCTGTAATTCCGATAGAGGCATTGTGTGGGTCATTATCTCTCCAAACTTCACCGCCCCCGCTTCGAGAAGCTTCAACGCGTCTTGGAAGTCCCAACAGTATCCGCGGGAACCGACCAGGGCGATCTCCCTAGATTGTATTATATTTATAGGGATCCGGATCTCCTGCTCCTCAAAGATGCCGAGGACAATGCCTGTCCCTCCTTGTTTCAGTACCTTCATGCAATCTACCAAAGTCTTTTCCAGCCCGACCGCTTCAAATGCCCTGTCCACTCCCAATCGGCCTGTTGTCTCGTAAATCAAATCAACGGCCTCTTGGCGTGAAGCGTTGATGGCATGGGAGGCACCTATTGTTTTGGCCTTTTCTAACCGGAAGTCCTTCACATCCACCACAAAGGTCTCCCCTACTCCGGACAATTTCGCCAAATGCAAAATCAAAAGGCCGATGGCTCCCGCCCCGAATATCGCCGCACTGTGACCCAGCTGAACGCTCGCCGCTTTAATCGCGTGCACTGCGACCGATAAGGGCTCAACCAAGGCCCCTTCTTCAAATGACACGCTGGGGGGCAGTTTGTGCGTCCACTGTTCGTCCACGACAAGATAAGGAGTGAAACTTCCCTGACCTTTTCTGTACGGTCTGCTCAAGTCGGGGCAGTGGTTGTACTCGCCTCTGCGGCAGCAGGGGCATTTGCCGCAGCTAATTACTGGTTCCAACGCCACGCGATCCCCTTCCTTGACTCTCGACACCTCTTTCCCAACTTGTACGACCTCCCCGGCTACTTCGTGGCCGAGAGCCACTGGGAGAGGCGAACCTGGGTGTTTTCCCTTAAATATATGGAGGTCGCTTCCGCAGATCGACGCAGCTTTGACCTTGACGAGAACGCTGCCATCGCGAAGTTCCGGCAGTTTTCTCTCCTGAAACTCTATTCGTCCGGGTGCAGTGACAAAGGCCATCGGATACGTCTTATCCATATTCTCATCCCTTCTGTTTCGCCCCGACATTCTGGGCGTACGTGATCGGTGTTCACAGAGGCGTTCCGCCGGCATGCCCCCTTAGGGCAACATGGGGCAGCTCCGGGCGTCATGGCGATTCATAGAAGGGATCGTCCACCGTCTACCGAGAGCGCAACGCCCGTGATAAACGAGGCCTCGTCCGAGGCCAGAAAGAGCATGGTTCGGGCAATCTCGTCGGGCTGGCCGACCCGGCCGAGGGGACACACCTTGGCCCAGCCGGTAAACGCCTCTTCCTCGTACATGGAGCGGGTGAAGGGCGTATCAGTGAACCCAGGACAGACGCAGTTGACGCGGATGCCGTGGGGTGCTCCCTCCAGCGCCGCCATCTTCGTTAGTTGCACGATCCCCGCCTTAGACGCGGCATACGCCCCGATCTTTTCCTTGACCTGAATCGCCGCCCTGGAGGCGATGTGAACGATTGACCCCCCGCCCTGCTGCCGCATCGCCCTCATCGCCGCCTTCGTCACCAGGAAGGCGCCGGTGAGGTTTACCCGCAGGACCTGGTTCCAGTCCTCCTCAGAGGTGTCCTCCAGCCGACTGAACTTCAGGATCCCGACAGAGTTGACCACGACGTCCAGCCGCCCGAAGATGCGCCGTGCCGTGTCCACGGCCGTTTGCACGTCGGCCCAGCGGGTCACATCGCAGTGGACGGCCTCGGCCCGGCCGCCCTTTCCAGTGATTTTCTCGACGGTGGCCTTAGCCCCCGCCTCGTTGAGGTCGGCCACCACCACGGCGCCGCCCCGCTCCGCAAAGATTTCGCACGTGGCCCGGCCGATCCCCGAGCCTCCCCCGGTCACGAGCACTACCTTCCCCGTGTAGTCCATGTTGCCTCCTATCCCGCGTACTCCTTCAGCACCTGGCGAGCGATTACGACGCGCTGGATCTCGCTGGTGCCCTCCCCGATCTGCTACGCCTTGGCCTCCCGGTACCTGCGCTCGACGGGGAAGTCCGTGCTGTACCAGGACGCGCCATGAATCTGAAGGGCTCCTGCGTCGCGCGAACCCCAAGTCCGACGCCAGGGACCTCCCCTCGGCGCCTTGGTGGACCGCCCCTGACCCCTTAGGCGACCGGCATGGCGCAGACTACGACGGGTCCCGCCTCGGCGTAGAATGAGTTCGTGAATCGGCCGCGACGAGGCCCAAGGTCTGGGCTTCGCGGCTGGGCCGGGCGCGCCGGGCAATGAGTTCGTGAATCGGCCGCGACGAGGCCCAAGGTCTGGGGTTCGCGGCGGGCCAGGTTGCCCGCGACGTCGTGTTGGCCGTAGCGTGGCTCATGCATATTCCGCTGCGCGGCATCGGCGATGGTGGCCGGCCGGCTGCCCGCCCTGCTCATCCCTTCACCGCCCCCATCCCCCACCCCTGGATCAGGAACCGCTGAACGATGAGGAAGAAGATCATAGCCGGAATAGTGATGATCACCGACCCGGACATGAGCAAGCCCCAGTCCACAATCGTGGACTCGTATATGTCCTGCAGGCCGACCGGCATGGTCTTCAACGTCGGGTCGCTGAGCAGGATCCGGGCGAACAGGTAGTCGTTCCACACCGCGACGAAGGCGAAGACCGAGGTCGCGATGATGCCCGGCAGGGCTTGGGGCATGACGATGTAGACGAGTGATTGGAACCGGCTGGCCCCGTCGATGAAGGCTGCCTCCTCCATCTCCATAGAGATGCCCTGGAAGAAGGCCCGCAGCAGCCACAGGGTGAAGGGCAGCGAGATGGAGGTGTAGGCCAGGATGATCCCCAGATGGGAGTTGATGAGCTTGACCTCCTTCAGGAGCATGTACACGGGGATGATGATCATGATGGGCGCGAACATGTAGGTGAACAGGGTCATGTTCGCCAGCAACTCCTTTCCGACATAGCGGTAGCGGGTCAGACTATAGGCCGCCAGGGTGGCAATGACGATGTTCAGAATGACGGTCGTACCCGCAACAACAACACTGTTCTTGAGGTACACGAGGAAAAGTGTCTCACGCAACAGCCGCGTGAAGTTGGCGAGGGTGTAGTGCCCCGTGAGGCGCGGCGGATAGGTGAACAGCTCCGCCAACGGTTTGAGCGAGGTGAAGAGCATCCATACGAGAGGGATCCCGCAAAAGATCAGCAGCGCCACCGAGCCCAGGCTCATGGCACTCGCGCGGGAAACTCGCCGAAGCGTCATCTAGGCCTCCGTCTCCTTTCGAAAGACCCGGAAGTACACGACCGTCAAGACGACCAGCATGAGGAACAGACTCACGGAGATGGCCGCCCCCTCCCCCGCCTGGAAGATGCCGAACGTCCGGCGGAAGGCGTAGACCGGAAGGTTCTGGACGCGCTGCTGTAGGGCCCCACCTGACGCCATGAGCCAGGGGATATCGAATTTGGTGAACATGAAGAATGTCCGCAAGAGGATCACCACCATGAGGACGAACCGCAGCTCGGGCAAAGTGATGTGTGTGAACCGCTTCCACACATTGGCTCCGTCGATCTGTGCCGCCTCGTACAGTTGCAGATCAATGGTCTGGAGGCGAGCCAGCAGGCTGATGACCACAAACGGAAAGTAATGCCACAGGGCCACGAAGATCATGGACCCCATGATCAATTTATCGCTCAGCCAGACGACTGGCGCCTGGACGAGGCCCAGGGACAGGAGGACGAAGTTGATGGGACCATAGGTTGCGCTCAGCAGCCACCTCCAGAGCAAGATGACCACGATCGTGGGCAGCATGTACGGAAACAGCGTGACGCCCCGAACAAACCCCCGTCCGAAGAAGGACTGGTTGAGGAAGAGCGCCACCGCGAGCCCGAGGGTGACCTGGAGGGAGATCGAGCCGACAGAGAAGACGATGCCTTGCCAGAAGCTCTGCCAGAACTCGGGCTCCTGCGCCAGGGCCACATAATTGCCCAAGCCGACGTACGCGTAATCCGGGAGGATGGTCTGCTTGTTGGTGAAGCTCAACCAGATAGAGTATCCGATGGGGAAGAAGATGAACCCGAAGATAACGACGAGAGTTGGCAGGGCCAGGAGCACCCCGTGAAGCGCGTGGCGTGATTGCATCCCACCTCTCCGCACCAATGTACCGTAGGGATAGCCCTCCGGCAGACATTCGGCGGCTTCAAAGGGAGACACGGACGAGGCGGCTCCCCCCGCTCTGGGATCGGATCCCGGGCTGGGGATCCCCTTTCGGGGGGAGCCGCCTTGGAATCATACCGTCAGTTGGCGCACGGCAGTCCCCGAGTCAGGCCTTCTCGGAGCGGATGGGATCGGGCACAGGATACCCCAGCTTCTTGATGAGGTCGTTGGCCCGCTCCGTGATTCGCTGCCCCGCCTCCTTTGCATTCCGCCGCCCTTGCACGACAGACATGATCTCGTCCACGATGATCCCGGACTCGTTTACCTCGGCCAGGAAGGGGATCCGGATGTTCTCAGCAGGGTAATAGACGCCCACCGGCGTGGTCAGCTTGCGATCGATGTACAGAGCCTGCTGCCGCACCCAGCTTGGCCACCGCTTCAATTCGGGCAAGGCCTGGTACTCCGGGTCCCCCCGCAGGGACTTGGTAATGGGGCCAAAGTGCACGGGGTAGGTCTTGATGTAATTCAGGTAGAGGTCTCGGGTGTAGAACAGTTTCAGCCATTCCTTGGCCAGGTCCTGGTTCCTAGACTTGGAGAAAATTACAAAAGGCTCGCAATCCAGGTCCGTATATGGCTCTTTCCCCAATGGGCCGATGGGGCGCCAGATGGGCTTGAAGTACTCCTCGGACGCCTTGTCGGGGGCGTACTTCTCGATGGAGCCGGCAATCCTGCCATAGCCGTGGTCGATCATGGTCGTGACGCCCAGGGAGAACTCCAGGTTGACCCCCAGCGTGGTTTGGCTCAGCCAGTCGGGAGGCATGACCTTCGAATCGGAAAGTGTCTTGATGAATTCCACTACGCTGATGAAGTTCTCCTTGTGAAACAGTGGGTTCCAGTTCTTGTCATAGAAGCCTCCGCCGTTCGAACTGACCATCCTCCCGGCAACTTCCTGGAAGTAATAGCCCGTCCCGGGAAGGCTGAGGCCCCACTGTCGCTTGTCGGGTTTGGTGACGGCCTTGAGGTATTCGAGTTGCTCCGCCCAGGTCTTGAACATGGGCTTGGTGATATCGTCCGGAACCTTGAAGCCGGCCTGTTCCGCGATGTCCTTTCGAATCATCAGCAGGGGGACACCCACCGAGTGGGAGATGCCCCAGTAATGACCGCGGAACAAGGTCAAGTCTCGGACGAATTCCACGATGTCGTCCTTCCCGATGCCGCGGATCACGTCGTCGATGGGAACGAGCACGCCCTTCTTCTGAAGGGATCGGAAATGATACGGCTGGATGCCTGCTATATCGGGTGGGTCGCCTGCGGCGATGGAGGCGTACAGCTTCTGCCCGAGAGTCATGTTGCTCATGCCTTGTTGCACGATCTTGACACCCGGGTGCAATTGCTCGAAGCGGTCACACACCTTCTGGACGGCCTTGACGGCGATGTCGGAGGGTTCCGTGTGCCAGATGGTCATGGTCCGGGTCTGGGGGTAGGCCCTTCGCGGGAAGAGGCCGGCACCCGTCGCTATCCCAGCGGCTCCACCCACAGCTTTCAGGAACCTCCTGCGACTGATGCGGTTGGTGGTGGACATGTTCGTTCCTCCTTTCCTTCGCGACGAACAGGCCAATGTCAGCGCGCGTCAACCAGTCCCGCGGAGTGCCGCTGTGGACTGGGAACGTCTCCGGAATACCTCAGATCTCCTCTTGAAGGGTCCTGACGGCTCGGTTGCCCGTAGATCATCGGAGTGCTCCCGATTGCCGGTGCACTCGGTATGCATCACACCAAATCATACCAGCCCCAGGTGTTCATCGATCTCCCGCTGGTAGGCGTCCACCCTCACCTGTTCCACCTCAGCGATGGTCACAGGACGGCCAAGCTTGCCCGATTCGAACAGTGCATACACCACGGCCACGGCCCGGCGGCCAATCTCACCGGTAACCTCCGGCTCGACCGAAGTCGCGATGCACGTGGCGAACTCGTGGTGCTCCAGCGCAATGAGTCCCCAGTCCGCGTCGTCGAAGGGCATGTTGTATGTCCATACGCGTTCACCGCCGAACAGCAGCGAGGCCAGTGGCGATAGGCGGTACTCCGGCGCAAACTCGAGAATCCGCTTGTCGGAGATTGGCTCCTCGCCCGCCCGCCACAGCGTAAGCGGTTTGCCGTTGCGGTCGCCTTGCGACTCCAGCGAGCCGCCGCTGCCATACACAATGCGCTTGTGGAACGGCTGGCCGTGCGCTCCGTGGTGGCCGATCCATTGGCCAATCGCGCCGTTAGCGAACTTCAGAGAGCCGAGCACGGCGTCTTCGCCGGTCGCCTCGAACTGCGTGGGATACTGGTCGTCCCACTTGGCGTGGAGGGACCGGGCCGGCCCTCCGGGGCGACGGTACCGCACCGGCTGGTAGATGCGTCCCTCCCCGAAGGCCGAAACCGGCTCGCCGCAGTAGTACATCAAGAGGTCCGCGTGGTGTATCCCTTCGTCGAGCGCGATGGTGCCGGAGAGTTTTTGGTGCCGCCATGGGGTGTAGATCATGTGGTCGCCGCCGCCGATCTTCGTATCGATGATGAGCTGCGGCGCACCGATCGCCCCGGCCTCGATGAGCGAGCGGACAAGCCGGTTGATCGGGTCGCGGCGCAGATTCTCCGCCACCGACAGCAGCCTGCTGGTGCGGCGGGCCGCCTCGATTATTTCATTGCAGCCGCGCAAGGTCAGCGCTAACGGCTTTTCCACCTGCACGTCCTTGCCTGCCTCCAGGCAGGCCACGGCCACATGGTGGTGCGAGCCGACCTCGGTTGTGACGTTCACGGCCTCTAGCCGATCCTCATTGCGCAGCATCTCGCCCAGATCGGTCCACACCCGAGGACGGTAGCCAAGTAGTTCTTGGGCCTCGTCCGCCAGGTCTTCGGCGTTCTGCCGCTTGATATCGCACACAGCAATCAAGTCACAGTTGTTGAAGTCGGTGCCCTGCAACACATGGAAGCCGCGAAGGTGCCGCCGCCCCATCCCGCCGCACCCTACCATGGCGAGGTGCACCCGCTCCACCGATGTCCGCATGTTGGCCTCTCTCCAGACTTGTTCGCGGTCCTTTCCCCGCTCGAAGGCCGATCGGCCCGCTCCATCACACGACACTTGCTCAGCCGTCTGGTATTGCCTTTGTGATTGTCCGACGGCTTGCGGGTAACTCAACCTTCCATGTGCCACCCACCGTTCACGTCCAATTCGACCCCTGTGATGTAACTGGCCGCATCGGAGGCGAGGAAAGCCACCGCGGCCGCGACGTCCTCGGGCGTTCCCAACCGCCGCATCGGAATGTTCCGGAGCATTTCCTCCACCATCTCCGGGGGCCTCCGGTGACTCCTCCCCGGGACATCGATCAGGAACGGCGCGACGACATTGACCGTGATCCCAAATGGCCCCAACTCCCTGGCCGCCGATCGCGAGAACCCGCCGATCCCGGCTTTGGCAGCCGAGTAGATGGAGGTCGAGGTCATGTACTCTCCGCCGCCGCGGCGCCCGGCGGTAGAGCCGATACTAACGATCCTTCCAAACTGCTGTCTCTTCATGATACCCGCAACGGCGTTCGTGCAGAGGATCACCGACGTGAGGTTCACGGCCAGAACACGGTCGATCTCGTCCGCCTTGATCTCAGAGATCAACGCCTTGGTCCGTATCCCAACACAGTTGACCAGAATATCGATCCTGTTGAATCTGTTGAGGACCTCAGCGACCATGCCCTCGACGGCTTCTGCGTCTGAAACATCCGCGGCGACAGGAAAGGCCTCGTAGCCCTCCTCGATGAGCTTCTTGGCCGTCTCACCCGCGGAGGCCTCTTCCAAATCGTTTACGACGGCGACATTTCCCGCACGCGCCAGGGCTCTCGCGATCGCCTTTCCCAGACCACCGGTGGATCCCGCCCCTGTAACTATCGCCACTCGCCGAACCACCTCGGTGCCCATCGCTCGCACCTCCACTTCGCATGATCCTGGGAAACTCACATCCACTGCGGAACCAGGAGCCGCGGGACAATCAGGACGATCTGCGGGAAGAAGGCGGTCAGCAAGATGATCAGGGCAATGGGAATTATTAGCACGTGCAGAATGCCCAGCACCTGGGAGACGGGGAACTTGGAGACACTGCAGGCGATTAGGATGCAGAGGCCGTAGGGAAGCGTCAGATTTCCCATGGCCATCGTCATCACAATGAGGGCGCCAAGGTGGATGGAGTGCACGCCGAGCGCCTTCCCGATAGGCAGAAGCATTGGGGTGAAGACAATGATGGCAGGCACGGCGTCCATGAAGGTTCCCAGGATGGTGAAGAGGACGATGACCAGCAAGAGGAAGACTATCTGACTGCTGCTGTGCCGCAGGAACCATGCCGTGAGCTGGTCCGGAATCCGATAGAAAGCCAGGAGCCACCCGAAGACGGAGGCCGCCGCCACGCAGAAGAGGATGACAGCGGTCAGGTGCCCCGCATCGGCAAACGCCTTGAGGAGCCGGTCGAAGGCCAGGCTCCGGTATACCACGATCGTGATGAAGAGGGCATACACCACGGCCACGACGCCGGCCTCGGTCGCGGTGAAGAGCCCGCCGACGATTCCCCCCACGATGATGATCGGCACGCCGGCCGGGAGGATAGCCTCCTTCAGCCCCTCGAACAGCGCCCGGAAGCCGAGCCAGTGCTCCGACTCTCTGGGGTAATCGTACATGAGCGCGATGACGTACGAGAACGCCATGAGCGACAAGCCGATCAGGATCCCCGGCAGGGCCTGAGCAATGAGGAGCGCCCCCACGGAAATATTCGCCACCGCGCCATAAACGACCACCAGGATGCTAGGCGGGATGATAACCCCGAGGCTCGAGGCGCAGGCGGTGATGGCCACGGCAAAGTTCTTCCGGTAGCCGCGCTCCCACATCGGTGGGATGAACACCGTGCTGAGCGCCGCCGCCTCGGCAGTGGACGAGCCGGAGATCCCGGCAAAGATCATGCCTACGACCACCGTCACGTGGGCCAAGCCACCCTTGATGTGACCGACGAGAGCCATGGCCAGCTTCATCAGCCGCTGAGTGATTCCCCCCTCGTTCATGATCGTTCCAGAGAGGATGAAGAATGGGATGGCCAAAAAGACAAAATTGTCGACAGCGTTGTAGGAGCGCTGGATGGCAACCCAAAACGGGATGTTCGGGTCCAACAGCACGACGAGGACGGACGACAAGGCTAGGGCCACCGAGATGGGGGCCCCCACGACGACCAGAATGAAAAAAGAGAGAAAAAGCACGGTCTCCGGGGTCATTGCGACACCTCCCCTCGCATGTCGCGCAGGCGCCGCTGAATTCTCTCGATGAGATAGAGCAGCGCGAGGACCCCCCCGATCGGGATCGCGATGTACACCAAGACCATCGAAATCTCCACGGTCAGGCCGTACTGGTACAGGCCGAAGCGCGAGAACCGGAGGCCGGCTAGGATCAACATGACCAGGACCACCCCCATGCACAGGTCGTTGAACACGCGGACCGCCGTGCCCCAGCGGCGGCCTAGCAGGGGCAGAAAAAGGTCCATGGCGAAATGCCGGTCGTTCTTCACCCCCACCCCGATCCCCAGGAACACCATCCAGACCAGGACGTATCGCGACAGTTCCTCGGTCCAGAGAAACAGCGGCATCTTCAGCAGAATGCGTACGAGGATTTGGAGCGAGACAAAGACGACGAGCGTAGTGATCAAGACAAAGGTAATACGGGTCTGGGCTTGCTCCATGCGTTCGACCGCGCGTTTCATTGGACCTCCCGATACAGGGCGGCGAGATCGGGGTTGTGCCCTCACCCGCCGCCCCTGATAACGGTCACGCTATGGCTTGGCTGCGCGCTCGATCGCATCAAGGATGTCGGTCATCCCGAGTTCCTTCGCCACCTGCCGCCGATACGCCAAGGTGAGTTCCGCCAGTTTTTGCCTCTCGGTGAAGGGATAGAATTTGCTGCCGGCTTTCTTCATTTGCACCACAGCTTCATCGGCCTGCTGCAACTCTATGGTCCGAGAAAGCTCGGTAGCCTCCTTCGCCGCTTCCAGGACGATCTTCTGCTGTTCGGGCGTGAACTTATTCCAAGTATGTCCACTCATAACCAATTGTGCCGCGAGGAGTTCGTGCGCCGTCTCGGAGATGTGGGGCGCGACCTCGTAGAATTTCATATTGAAGGCCGCGTCCATATTGTTCTCTAACCCCTCCACAACGCCAGTCTGAATGGCATTGTAGGTCTCCATGTAGGCAATGGGGGTTGGAATGACACCTGCGAGTTTCCACATCTGGATCGAGAGTGGGTTGTCTTGGGTCCGCATCCGGAAGCCCGCCAACTCGGCCACGGTCGTGTATCCCCGCTTCCGGCTGAGGATATAGCGTGGGGTGCCGCCCCACCACCCCAGAATCTTCACACCTGGGTTGCCACCCTTTGCCGTCACTTTCTCAACCACCTGAGCAAACTTTCTCCCTGCTTCGCCATCCAAAGCGCGCTTCCAATGATCTATGTCCCTGAAAAGGTCCATCAGGCTGAAGAATGTCACTTCCTTTCCGAGATTGCCTGCCGATCGGATGTTGAGGGCGGCCATATCCAGAAAACCTCCCATCATATTCTGGACGTAGTCCTTTTCCCCCCCCAGCACTCCTCGGCCGTATATCTCAAGGTCCAGCGTCCCGTTGCTCTTGGCCCTAATGACGTCCCTGAACTTCTCTAGCCCCTTATACCAGGCGTGGTGCTCGTCGAAGTAGAGGGCAGCCTTCATTTTTAAAGTCGCCGCCTGGCCCGCGCCGCTCAGCCCTAGAACAACGAACAACACCACCAGCGCTCCCATCACCTTGCGCATGACGTGTTCCCTCCCCTGTCAGTCCGATACGACGATCTTGTTCACCGTGCCCGGCATTCGGTCCCATCCAACGGCATCCTCCGCGCTTGTTCTCCGCTTCCACCTCCTCACGTCATCCGGCCCAAGTCCATCGGACCTTTCTCCTAGGTCTACAGATGTGTTGGCCTCAGGAACTGAGGCCGCAGAAGTCTCGCGAGTGCCTCTTTCGTACGCTCAGCCCAGCGTGTGGGTCCTCCGGAATTGAAAGCAGTCCACGCATGGGTCGAGCGCCAAGCAGGAATAGAAGCGCTGCGCATGAGCAGGGCATCCTCAATAGTCCGACCGGCCGCCGGTCACATCATACACGGCTCCGGTGACGAAGCTGGCTTCTTCTGAGGCAAGGAAGATAGCCACTGCTGCGACCTCTTCCGGTGTCGCCATGCGCGCCATCGGGACTTTGGCTACCTTGCTTGCACGCTGTTCAGGCGTAAAACTTCGGGCCATCTCGGTATCGTCGGTGAGTCCGGGCGTCACACAATTGACGGTAATGCCGTCGCGTGCCACTTCCTTGGCCACGCATTTCGTGAGAGCGATGACCCCCCCCTTCGATGCCGAGTAGTCAGCGATGTTTGGGACGCCTTCTTTGCCGGCGACCGATGCGATGTTCACGATGCGTCCCCACTTCTTGGAGAGCATTGTGGGGAGGACAGCCCGAGTGCAATAGAAGACGCCGTGCAGGTTCACATCCATCATGCGATGCCATTGCCCATCGGACATCTTGAGAACGGGACACTCCTCACCCACGATGCCAGCATTATTCACCAGGATGTCGATGCTGCCGAGGAGTTGAACTATCGATTGCATGGTGACGGTGACTTGCTCCGGGTCGCTTACATCCATGCAGTACGCAAACGCCTTCCACCCGGCCGCCTCCAGCCCCTTCGCTGCCATCTCCGCGCCATCTCGATCGACGTCCGCAATCACCACGGCCGCGCCTTCCGCGGCCAGACGTGTGGCAATTGCCTTCCCTATTCCACGAGCAGCTCCAGTGATTACCGCAACGCGGTTCTCAAAGCGCATGGCCAGCCCCCTTTCCACCCGCGAATTGGGACCGAGCAAGACAATACGCCCGTGACCACAACGCGTACTCCCTGGAGCCCTCTCACCGACGCATTCCTCTCGCGCGATCCCGGGAAACTCACACCCACGTCGGGACCAGCAGCCGTGGGACCAGCAGTACGATTCCGGGAAAGACGGCGCACAGCACGATGATGATGGCGATGGCGATCATCAGGACATGCAGGATCCCCAGGACCTTGACCACGGGGAACTTGGCGATCCCGCAGGCGATCAGGGTGCAGAGGCCGTAGGGCAGGGTCAGGAGTCCCATGGCCATCGTCATGACCACCACGACACCCATGTGGACGGGGTGCACCCCCAAGGATTTCGCGATGGGCAGCAGGATGGGGACAAAGATGATGATGGCCGGGATGGCATCCATGAAGGTCCCAAGGATGGTGAAGAGCAGGACCACGAGCAGCATGAAGACCGTCGGGCTGGTACTGTAGGTCAGAAACCATCGGGTCAGCAGATCGGGAACCCGGTAGAACGCCAGGAGCCAGCCGAAGATGGACGCGGCGGCCACACAGAACAGGATGACCGAGGTCAGATGCCCCGCCTCGGCGAAAGTCTTGACCAGCCGGTCAAAAGGCAGCGAACGAAAGACCCCTACCGTGATGAAGAGGGCGTACACCGTGGCCACCACGGCCGCCTCGGTCGCCGTGAAGATCCCCATCACGATCCCGCCGATGATGATAATCGGGACCCCCATGGGCAGGAGAGCTTCCTTTAAGCCCTCCAGGATGGCGCGGAATCCGAGCCAGTGCTCCGTCTCTTTCGGGTAGTGGTGCAGGATGGCGATCACGAAGGAGAAGACCATCAGGGAGAGGCCGATGAGGACCCCGGGCAGCGCGCCCCCGATGAGCAGCGCCCCGATGGAGACGCTGGCCACGGCCCCATAGATGACCATCAGGATGCTGGGCGGAATGATCACCCCCATGGTCGAGGAGGCGGCGGCGATGGCCACGGCGAAATTCTCCCGGAACCCGCGCTCTCGCATGGCCGGGATGAAGACCGTGCTGATGGCCGCCGACTCCGCCGTCGAGGACCCCGAGATCCCGGCGAAGATCATCCCCACCACGATGGTCACGTGGGCCAGCCCGCCCCGGATGTGGCCCACCAGCGCCATGGCCAGCTTGATCAGGCGCTGAGTGATCCCCCCCTCGTTCATGATGCTGCCCGACAGGATGAAAAAAGGGATGGCCAGCAGGACGAAGTTGTCAATGCCGTTGAAGGACCGCTGGACGGCGATCCAGAGGGGGATGTTCGGGTCCAGGAGCATCACCACCAGCGAGGACAGGGCGAGGGCCACCGCGATGGGGACTCCCAGGGCGATCAAGACCGCGAAGACGAAAAAGAGGATGGCGACCGGGCTCATGGGGTGGGTCCCCCGCGGAGGGTCCTCTGCACCCTCTCCCCCAGGTAGATCAGGGCTAGGAGGCCGCCGATGGGCAGGGAGATGAAGACCCAGACCATCAGGATCTCCAGGTTGGGGCTGTACTGGAAGAGCCCGAAATAGGAGAAGCGCAGGCCGGCCAGGACGAGGAGGATCAGGATCAGGCCCATGCTCAGATCGGCGAAGACCCGCAGCGCCGTCTCTAGGCGCTTCCCCAGCAGGCCGGGCAGGATGTCCATGGCGAAGTGGGCCCCATTCTTCACCCCGACCCCGATTCCCAGGAACACCATCCAGATCATGGTGAACCGCGCCAATTCCTCGCTCCACAGGAACAGGGGCTTTTGAAGGATGTAGCGTACGAAGACCTGGACCGAGACCGACACCGTGAGGAGCGAGACCAGGCCGAAGGTGAGCCAGGTCTGGATTCGTTCGAGCCGTTCGACCAAAGACTTCATAGGTTTCCCTTGGTAGGAGGCGGCGGGACCAGGGCCCAGCCCTAGCCCGCCGCCGTGCTCACAGAACCGCTACTTCTTCCCCTCACGCTCGATCATGTCGAAGATGTCGGACAGCCCCACCTCCTTGGCCACGCGCTGCCGGATGCCGAGGGTCATGTCCATCATCTTCTGCTTCTCCTTGAACGTGTAGAACTTCGTCCCAAACTTGCTCTTCATCTGGGCCACGGCCTCGTCGTTCTGCTTCCACTCGACGGATCGGGTCAGTGCGATACCTTCCTTCGCCGCCTCCATGACGATCTTCTGCTGGTCCGGGGTCAGCTTCTTCCAGGTCTGTCCGCTCATGAAGAAGGGCCGGACCGTGATGATGTGGGACGTCTCGCTGATGTGGGGGCCCACCTCGAAAAACTTCATCTGGAAGGCGGTGGACATCTCGTTCTCCATCCCGTCCACCACGCCGGTCTGGATGGCGCTGTAGGTCTCCTGGTAGGGGACCACCGCCGGGATGGCGCCCAGGAGCTTCCACATTTCGATCTGGGTCGGGCTGTCCTGGACCCGGATCTTGAAGCCGGCCAGCTCGTTGATAGTCGTGTAGCCCTGCTTCCGACTAATGATGTGGCGCTCGCTGCCCCCCATGTAGCCCAGGATCTTCAGGCCGGGGTTGCCGCCCTTCGCCGTCCCCTTTTCAATGACCTCGGCGATCCGCCGGCCCACCTCGCCGTCCAGGGCGCGTAGCCAGTGGTTCCGGTCCTTCCAGATGAACATCAGGTCCAGGAAGGTCAGTTCCCTGGCGAAGCCGCCGGCCGAGGCCGTGGAGACCGTGGACACATCCAGGGCTCCCTGCATCATGTTCTGGATGTAGTCCTTTTCCGATCCCAGCACGCCCCGGTTGTAGATCTCCAGGTCGAGCGCCCCGTTGCTCCTGACCCGGATGACGTCGCGGAACTTCTCGAACCCCTTGTTCCAGGCATGGTCGTCGTCGAAGTAATGGGCGCCCTTCATCTTCAGGGTCGCCGCCTCGGGTGCGCCCGCCAGCCCCAGGACGATCAGCAGTCCTACCGCCACCACGAGCACTCTGCGCATGATGTCTTTCCTCCCCTTTCGCTGCGTTGCGACCATAGTGGTGAGTGCCACGCCATTTCCATCACCTCCCATGGCATTTTCCAGCTTGCCCGCTCCCACCTCCTCAGTCCGTCTGCCCCAGCCCCATGAGTTCCTTCCAGAAGATCCGCGCGTCCATGATCTTCAGGTCCGGGGCCACCCGGGGCCGGAAAGCCATCTGCCCCAGGACGTCGCGGTCCAGGTCCACCCCCGGGGCCACTTCCGTGACCATCAGGCCTTCCGCGGTGATGGCCAGGACGGCCCGCTCCGTGATGAACTGTACCCGCTGCCCCTGCGCCGCGGCATGCTCGCCACTGAAGGTGATCTGCTCCACGCGCGGCACGAACTTCCGGAACTGGCCCTCCTTGCGGATGCGAAGCCGCCCCTCCCCCACCTCCACTTCCAGGCCGCCGGCCGTGAACGTCCCGCAGAAGACCACCGCCTTGGCTCCCTGGGAGATGTTCACGAACCCGCCGACCCCGGGCAGCCGCCCGTGAAATTTGCTGACGTTCACGTTGCCCCGCTCGTCCGCCTCTGCCAGGCCCAGGAATGCCAGGTCCAGGCCGCCCCCGTCGTAAAAATCGAACTGGTAGGGCTGGTCAATGATCGCCTCGGGATTGGAGGACATGCCGAAGATCACGCCGGGCGCCGGAATCCCGCCGGTGATCCCCTGCTCGATGGTCGCGGTCATCCGGCTCGCGATCCCCTCCTCGGCCGCCACGCGGGCGATCCCATCCGGCATTCCCACGCCCATGTTCAGGACCGCCCGGGGGAGGGCCACGATCTCCAGGGCGGCGCGACGGGCGATCACCTTCCGCTCGTCCAGCTCCATGGGCGGAAGCGAGGAGATGGGAACCCGCACCTCCCCGCTGAGGGCGGGATCGTACTCGCTCTCGACGCTCTGCCGTTGGCCCGGGTGGACCACGATGTGATCCACCAGGGTGTGGGGCACCTTGACCATCTTGGCCGGCAGGGTGCCCGATTGCGCCAACCGCTTCACCTGGGCGATGACGATCCCGCCCGAGTTCCGGGTGGCCATGGCCATGGGCAGTACCTCCAGGAATGCCGGTTCCTGCTCCAGCGTCAGATTTCCCTTCTCGTCGGCGGTCGTCCCGCGGATGAAGCAGACGTTGAGGGGGAAGGCCCGGTAGAATAGCCACTCCCGGCCGGCCAGGGTGACGACCTCGATCAGGTCCTCGGTCGTCCGGGCGTTCAGCTTCCCCCCCTCGACCCGAGGGTCCACGAACGTGTGGAGGCCGATGTGGGTGATGAGGCCGGGCCGCCCGCCCGCGACCTCGCGCAGCCACTGGGACATGACCCCCTGGGGCCAGTTGTACGCCTCGATCTTGTTGTCCAGGATGAGCTGGGCGTACTTGGGGGACATCCCGTAATGGCCGCCGACGTTCCGCTTCACCAACCCCTCTCCGGTGAGGAGGTTCAGGCCGGTGCTCTTCCAGTCCCCCAGCCCCGACACATGAAAGAGGGTGAGGTCGCGCGGCTGCCCCGTCTCCTCGAACTTCTCCGCCAGGGTCCGGATGAGGAGGTCCGCCTCCACGTTGCCGCCCCCGGCACCATGCAAGGCCAGGGTGTCGCCCGACTTCACCAGATCCACCGCCGCTCGCGCGCTGATGACTTTACTGCTCACGCTCCACCCCGATCCCTGGAAACGGGAAGATGGAAACTGGAAAATGGAAGCTGGACACTGGTCAGGTCAGATCCGCGCCCAATTTCCGATTTCCAACTTCCAGTTTCCGTTCTTAGAAGAAATACTCCAGCCGTCCCCCGTTGATGTCCACCACCGCCCCGTTGAGGTACGAGGCCGCCTCCGAGGCCAGGAAGGCGACCACCCGCCCCACCTCCGCCGGCTCCCCGATCCGGCCCAGGGGGACCTGCTGCTGCAACTTCTCCAGCGTGGGGGGCGCCATGACCGCGCGTAGCGCTTCGGTCCCGATGAAGCCCGGGGCGATGACATTGGCCGTGACCCCCTTGGGTCCGAGCTCCCGCGCCGCGGTCATGGTCAGGGCGATCACCCCGGCCTTGGCGGCCCCGTAGTGCCCCAGGCTCGGCCGGCCGCCGACCCGTCCGTGGATCGAGGACGTGTTGATGATCCGGCCCCACCCCTGCTTCACCATGTGGGGTGCCGCGTACTTGATGCAGAGGAAGACGCTGCGCAGGTGGTTCCCCAGCATGAAGTCCCAGAGCTCCTCCGGCAGGTCCACCAGGGGCTTGTTGAGGTGCGGGCCGGTCGTTCCGGCGTTGTTGACCAGGATGTCCAGGCGCCCGAACGTCTTCAGCGTGGTCTCTACCAGGCGCTGCACGTCGGCCGTCTGGCTCACGTCCGCCTGGACCGATACGGCGCGGGAGCCCCGGCTCTGCAGGTCCCGCACGACCTGATCCGCCTCGCGCACGCTCTTGGCCGTGGCCACGACTATCGCGGCCCCCTCGGCCGCCAGCGCCTCGGCCTCTGCCCGTCCCAGCCCCTTGCTCCCCCCCGTGACGATGGCCACGCGATCCTTGAGTCCGAGATCCATCTTCGCCTCCCTTCAATTAAGAATGAAGAGCTGTTAACCGACAGGCGCAATTTGTGATTTGTGAATGAGGATTGTGGATTGAAAAGGAAATCGCCAATCTACAATTGTCAATCAAAAATCCACTGTCGGTTGTCGGTTTGAGATTTTTCCTTCGCCGCTATGCGGCGAGAGCGTCCGCCACCAGGGGGGCCACGGCGACCGGCTGCCGCTTCTCCACCGAGGCGATGGCCGCCGCAACCATGGCCACTGACCGCACGTTGTCCTCCACGTCTGTCTCGGGGGGCCGCGCCTCCCGGATGGCCGCCAGAAATTCCCGCAGCGCATAGGCGGTGTCGGTGAAGGGCATCGCCTCCGGCGCGACCACCTCCACCTGGGTGTCCCGGTACCAGCGCACCTGCACGTCCGCCTCCAGCCGCAGGGTTCCCCCCTCGCCCACGATCGTGATGAGCCCGTCCTGCGGCGTGATGAACCCCCGCGTCACCATGGTGCCCGTGTAGCTGACGCTCATGCCCCGATCGAAGGTCAGGATGGCGTCCAGCGCGGGGAGGCCCCGGTACCAGCTCCAGGGCGGCCGGACGGGGACGGCCAGCACCTCCGTGCATTCCTGGCCCGTGCAGGCCCGCAAGAGATCGAAGTGGTGGATGGCGATATCGTGGAGGTAGGGATGCGGCATCTCCTCGCGCCAGGCATCCGTCGTCGGGCGCACGATGCTCTGGCGGAACTCGTAGCTGGCCGAGGCCACCCGTCCGATCCTGCCCTCCCGGATCGCCCGGCGGAGCGCCCGGGTGTGCGGCCGCCAGCGGTAGTTCTGGTCCACCATCAGGATCGAGCCCTTGGCGCGGCGGGCCGCCCGGACCACCTCGGCCGCCTCGGTCATGTCCATGGCCAGCGGCTTCTCCGTGAGGACGTGCAGGCCCCGATCGAGCGCCGCCAGGATCGCCGCCTTGTGGACCATCTCCGGCAGGGCAACGATGACCGCCTGCGCCTGCGAGCGATCCAGCCCCTCCTCAATCGTGGCGAATCGCTTCGAGGGCGGAACCCTGAACTCGTCGCCGACCGCGGCGAGAAGGTCGGGGTGCTTGGCCACGATCCCGGCCACCTCGCAATCGGGGCAGGCCAGGACCTCCTTGAGCCAGTTCTTCCCGAAGAACCCCAGACCCAATACCAGCACTCGCATTTTCGTTCCTCACTCCCGGGTAGCCCCGGCCTTCCTCACGCCGATTGGTACCCCATCGCCCTGGAAATCCTCGCCCCGGTGCGGACCACCTCTTGAGCAATCTTCTCAAGCCGGGCCTCCGTCACCCGCGCCTTCAGCAGGGAGACGCTGATGGCCGCCACGACCTCGCCCGTGTGGTCCCGGACGGGAGCTCCCACGCACATCACCCCTTCGTGTAGTTCCTCGCTATCCACCGCATAGCCCCGTGCCAGCACACCGGCCAGTTCGACCTCCAGTCGCCGGACGGACGTGATCGTCCGCGTGGTTTGTCGCTCGAGGCGCCCTCCGGCCAGGAGCCGGCGCCGTTCCCCGGGGTCCAGGTGGGCCAGCAGCACCTTGCCCAGGGCAGTGCAGTACGCCGGGACCAGGCGGCCCACGATGGACGGGAAGACCGCGCTGGGGGCCGCCTCCTCCCTGCCCAGGTACAGGACCTGGCCATGGTAGAGGACGGCAAGGTGCGCATTGGCCGAGAAGACCTGGGCCAACTCCTTCAAGGCTGGTCGGGCCCGCTCGTACAGGTCCAGATGCAGGAGGATGGTGTGGCCACGCTCCAAGAGCTTCAGGCCGAGCCGGAACCGCTTGTCCGGGCGGCGTTCGAGATAGCCGAACCGCTCGAGGGTGCTGAGGGCAGGATAGAGACTGCCGGGTCGGACGCGCAGGCTCTGCGCGATCTGCGTCGCGCTCAGGGTCGGGGTCCCGGGCGCGAACAGGTCCAGGATGGTGAGGGCCCGCGCGAGGGACGTGGAGTTATACCGGGTGCTGCGGGGGGTGTCGGGCATGGGTCCTCAGGTGAACAGCGTTCGGCTGTTCGGCGGTTCGACAGTTCGGTTGTTCTCGAACCAGCGAACAGTCGTACACCCGAACACTCGAACAACCGAACTGCCGAACGCCTTTGGACCTGCCGCTGCGGCAGGTTACGCCGGCGTGTACGGCTTGAACTCCTCCTTGAACTTCTGAAGGGACTCGCGGAGCGTGTCCATGTCGCCCGGCTTCTTGCGCTCCAACACCAACTCTAAGGGTGAGGACATTCCAAGCACGGGGAAGAAGCCGCGCTTCGAGATCTGCTCCTGGAAGCCGGCCCCCGTCTTGAGGTTGACGCCCCCCGTGGGCATGATCATCTTGCCCCTATGCCGGTCGCGCTGGTACGGGGCCAACAGCGCCCCGAGCCCGCTGGGGCCGTAGATGCTGGCGTTGAAGATCTTGATGCCGTCGGGTTCCAGGCCATCCTCGCGCTCCAGGAAGTAGGAGAAGTCCGACGGCGAGAAACTGCCCGGGACACCGAAGACCTTCGCCGCCCGGACCATCCGCACGAACTCGATGGGTTCGCGGCAGCCACCCATGCCCGAGTCGGGGGCCACGATCATGTCAAAGCCCATCTCGACGGCGGCCTCCAGCTCGCGGGGATTGATGATGCTCCCCACGCCCAGGAGCATGGGATCGTTGGGGCGGGTCTTCATGCTCTCGGCGCGGCGCTTCCGCAGTTCGACCATCGCTTCCCTGACGATCCCCTCCGGGATGCGGAAGGTAACCTCGGCCACGTAACCGGCCTCGGAGATGGCCTGGATGGTATTTACCACGTCCTGGGCATTCCGAGCGTAGTCCCGGGCCATGACCACCACGATGCCCTTCTCCCGGAGCGCCTTGTCCACCCGCGAGGGATCTCTGGTGTACGCGTCTGCCATAGCTCTTCTCCTCTCTTCCCTCCCTAGCGCAACGCGACCACGCCGCCGCCCTTGTGGGCGCGGGCCACCTCGGCCTCCACCATCGCCTGGGTCACCATAGTGGTGTCGCCGGGGGTCTCCTGGACCAGGATCCCGTGGGCGGCCCCCCACTCCACGGCCTCGTCCAGGCCCTTGCCCTTGAGGATCGCCGCGATCACGCCCGAGGCGAAGGAGTCGCCTCCGCCGGTGCGATCGCTGATCTCCACGTTGCGGCGCACGGCCGCCTGGTACAGCTTGTCCTCGGCCACGTCGTACAGCACGGCGCCCCAGTCGATCCGGTCGGCCGAGTGGGCGCCCCGTAGTTGGGTCCCGATGAGTTTCAGCTTCGGGAAGTCCTTGGCCACCTTGCGGAGCAGGCCAACGTACGCCGCCAGCCACTCCTCCATGTCCGCGTTCTTGGCCACGTCCGCGGTGTAGCCCAGGGCGTCGTCGAAGTCGCTCTGGTTGCCCACCAGGAACTCCACGTGGGGGACGATCTGGCGATTGATGCTCCGGGCCCGGTCCTTGTTGGGTTCCACGTTGGCGCGGTAATTCAGATCCGTCGAGCGGAGCGTGCCGTGCTGGCCGGCCTTCTTCAGGTACTCGATGGCCGTCTCGGCCGTCTTGGGCGAGAGCAGGGTATAGATCCCCCCGGTATGGGCCCAGCGCACCCCCTCGCGACCGAACAGCGTGTCCAGCTCGTAATCGCCCGCCCCCACTTCGCGGACGGGGGTGTGGGCGCGGTAGTACTCGGTCTTGGAGGGGATCACCCCCTTGCCCCGGAAGGTGGCGTTGATCCCGTTCATCAAGGTGCCCTTCTTGTCGGTGGCGTACTTCCCCTTCCCGCTGGTGGAGAACCAGAGAATGTGGCTGGTGTCCACGCCCGCTTCGCGGAACTGATTGCTGATGTTCCGCCCGAAGCCGTCATCCACCAGGGCCGTGAGGACCGTCGTCCGCAGGCCGAAGCAATAGGCCAGCCCCTCGGCCACGTTGACCTCGCCCCCGCCGTGCCAGATGCGGCACGTGCGGGCCCGTTCAAACGGCACGTCCACGGGGTCGAAACGGATCATCACCTCGCCGAGGGCCACCCCATCCCACGTGCACTTCTCCGGGGGCAGGATGTTGAGATGTGCCATGGTGTATGATCGCCTCCTTTCGACGTGACCTCCCTAATGAAAAGGACGCTACTCTCGCTGCTCGCGGGGATACGAACGCCAGGGGGATTAGCGATGTCGTCGGGGTTGTCTTCCCTCCTGCTGGAGCTCAAGGAGGCTGGCGCAGCCCCGCGCCGGCTGAAGCATGCCCTTGCAGGGGGCTCGAGCGAGGCGAATCCCGAAAATCTCGGGAAGGGCCAGATTTTGCGTATTACAAAATCGGTCTTCGAATATCAAAAACCGAGTCCTGGTGTCAAGTCATATTCATGGCGCAGTTCACGGCGACGAACAACCTGCGGCCCCGCGCGCCGCCAGCCGACCCCTGGCCCCTGAATTACGTCCCGTTTTCAACTTGACACAGGCATCCGGGATGCTACCGTCTGGCCACTCTGACTGCTCTCTCCCACTTCGGAGAAGAAGCAAGCATGCCGCAACACCTCGTACACACAGCTCAAGAGAATCGGTATCCGGGCCTCGACACAGATTATTCCCGCTGCACCCGGGGAGGAGGCGAACCAGGGCAGGGGGGCGAGGCATGCTGATCCCCATCGGTCACGAGAGTCAGCAGGTTACGCGCCTGCCGTGGGTAACCATCACCCTGGTCGCCGCGAACGTGGCCGTCTTTCTCCTCACCCTTCCCCTCGTGAACCAGCATGCCGAGGAGGTCCGCCAGCGAGCCCGCGAGGTCGTGCAATTCGCCCGCGAGCATCCCTACCTCCGCCTCCCCAACCAATTTGCCCGCGTGATCCCCGCCGGGCGTCCACCGCCGAACCTGGGGCCCGAGGTCATCGCCGAGGAGCAGGCCCGCCTGGATGGCCTCATGAGCCAATTCCAGGCCAGCGCTTCGGCGTCCGTGTATCGGACCTATGGCTACATCCCGGCCGAACCCCGCCTGCTGTCCATGTTCACGTCCATGTTCATGCACGGGGGATGGTTCCACCTCATCGGGAACATGCTCTTCCTCTGGCTCGCCGGGGGGAGCCTGGAGGATCGGTGGGGTCGCGTGTTCTTCCCGGTCCTCTACGTGGTGAGCGGCATCGCGGCCACCCTGACGCACGCCGCCTTGCACCCCCAGAGCATCATGCCGCTGGTGGGCGCCTCGGGGGCCATTGCCGGATTGATGGGCGCGTTCCTCATCCGGCTGGCCACCACGCGCATCCGGTTCTTCTACTGGTTCTTCTTCTTCCGGGGGACCTTCCACGCGCCGGCCTATGTGGCGCTGCCCCTCTGGCTCCTCCAGCAGTTTGCCATGGCCCAGAGCGGCCAGGCGGGCGGCGTGGCCGTCTGGGCCCACATCGGGGGCTTCGGCGTCGGTGCGATGGTGGCGATCCTCATCCTGGTGACCGGCCTCGAGGCCAAGGTCCTGGCGCCCGCCATCCAGAAGAAGACCACCTGGACCACCTCCGATCGGCTGGCTGCCGCCCTGGGAAAGCTTGACCGGGGAGACACCGACGGGGCCATCAAGGATCTGGAAGCGCTCCTCCGGACCAAGCCGGAGAACATCGACGTCCGGACGTCCCTCATTGACGCCTACACACGCACCGGGGATCAAGCCGCGGCGGCGAGGGAATCAGCCCGGCTCGTGGGGGCCTATCTCAAGGCGCGGGATATGGCAGGGGCCATGGCCGCGGCCCGGGAACACACGCAAACGTATCGGGACGTGCCCCTGGCGCTACGCGACCAGTTGACCCTGGCGACCGATTGCGAGAAGCGCCAGGAATACGCGGAGGCGGCAGAGCGTTACCGGGAGGCCATCGCGTCGTGGCCCGATGACCCCCTGGCACCGAAGGCCCTGTTGGCCTACAGCCGACTGTTGCTCCAGGTCTTCAAGGAGCCCGGGGAGGCCCTGGGGATGCTCGAACAGGCCCGCACGCATCCCCGCGCCACGCCCGAATTCCAGCAGGCCAGTGCCGCAATGATCGCGGCGGCAAAGGACGCGCTGCAGCCGGCGCGGGAGCGACCCGAAGCCGCCCCGCAGATCTCGTCCGCGCCAGTCGTCGCCGAGGCGCCGCCCCCTCCGCCCCCGCCCGAGGCCCCGGTGCCCGAGGCGGTACCGGTGGAGGTCCCCGCTCCCCCGTCGCATCGCCCGCTGCTGCCGGTCCCCATGCGGGCCGTCGGGCTCGACGCCCGCGGCCTTCAGCTCCAGGATCGGCAGGGCCGCACGGGTCTGTTGCCGTGGAAACACGTGGCGGGCATATCCGTCGTGAGCCTCGGCAACTCGGATGGGACGGCGCAGGTTGCTGACTCGTTGATCCTGGACCTCGTGATGGCGACGAATTCAACGCCGACAGGGCCCGGGGTCCGCTGCGTTCGGCTCTCCATCAAGGACCTGGCCATCCCGCAGCTTCAAGGTGAGCCCTCTCCCGTCCGCGCCTTCCAGCGATTCGTCGCGACGATCCTCAAGGTGACAGCAGCGACCCCTCATCCCAGCCGCGACGCATGCCTGGGCCTTCATGGCTTCCCCTCCTTCCCGGACCTGGCAACGTACGAAGCCGACCTCATGGCCACTCTACCCACCCCCGGCAAGGATCGACCCGCGCAATCTGGCTGAGCCATCCCCCAATCCCCAGCCCCCAACCCCTAACCCCTAACCCCCGGAATTGATCCACTTTCAACTTGACACGTGCGGGCATGATGATACCGTCTGGCCACCTCGACGGCTCTCTTTGCACCGATGGGAGGACAACGGAGGCCAGCGAGCATGCAGGATCACGATACGGAGATCGCTTCGGTAAGTGCGAATGTGACCGGCCCTTCGAGGGCTTCTGACCTCGGGGGCCGTTTGTAATTAGGGGACGTTGTTGCCTACGTTAACTAGCTCTGCGATGCTCCGGGCCTGCCGGAGAGATTCCGATGCCCCGCCCGGCGGCCGACGTGCGGTGCCACCAAGCCGCGACGCAGGTGGCGGCCCTCATCCGCGCCGCCTGTGCCAAGGGGGGCCTCACGCCAACAGAGCTGTGGGCGGGTAGCCGGCGGGGCCAGTTCCCGCGCCTCCGGGCGGCGCTGGCGTGTCGGCTCGTGGCCGAGTGCGGGCTCTCGCTCGCCGAGACGGCCCGGCACCTCGGCGTCTCCACGCCGGGAATCTTCATCCTGCGGAAGACGGAAGCGTAAGTTAACGAAGGCAACAACGTCCCTTAAACCTTATTAAAGATGCTGGCCGACGCGATCAAGCGGGTGGGGAAGATCGAGGAGAAAAAATGAGGACTGTTGGAAAGCCACTGATCGCGGAACCTCCCCGAAGGCGAGAGGCTCGACGATGACCGACGCGGCAAATCTGGACCGGCTGGCGGAACGACTCTGGGAGGCGAGGGACCAGGCCACTCCGCTCGGCAGCCTGGACCCGACGCTCACCGATCGGGACGCCTATGCCGTTCAGATGCGGCTCCTGGATCGCGCCCTGCGCGAGGGGGACCGGCTGGCCGGGTGGAAGGTGGCTTTCACGAGCAAGGCCGTGTGGGAGCAACTTGGTGTTCGTGAACCAGCATTCGGCCCGCTCCTCGCATCGCGGATGCTCGAGGATGGGCAATCTCTCCAGAGCGAGCGCCTCATTCGTCCGGGCGTGGAGGCCGAGATCGCCTTTCGCCTGGCGGAGGACCTCCCGCCACCTCCGGTCTCAGCCGAGGTGGCCCGGCGGGCACTGGGCCGGGTCCTGCCGACCATCGAGGTTGTGGATTGTCGTTGCCGCGACTGGAAGGTGACGGGGCCAGAGGCGATCGCGGACAGCGCCTGCACGGGTGCTGTCGTGGTAGGAACTGGGGACGACACACTGGATGCTGTGGACCTGCCGGCCGAGCCGGTCACTGTGGCGATCAACGGAACGGCAGTCGCGACAGCCAAGGGCTCAGCGGCGCTCGGGGATCCGTTCCGGGTCCTGCTGTGGCTGGCCAACCGGATCACCGACGTCGGCCAGAAACTCCGGGCAGGCGATCTGATCCTCACGGGGTCCCTGGCTCCGATCCAATGGGTCCGGAGGGGGGATGCAGTCGTCGTCTCGTTTGAGCACCTCGGCTCCGCCTCCGTGCGGTTCGTATAAACGGATACCGTCGGTTCCGAGTTTTATCAATACTTCAATGGAACGTCCCCAGAAAAGAGAGCCGAGTCAGCGCATCCGAAATATCCGCAATTCGCAATTCGAAATGGAGAGGCCATGCCCGATCGTCGTCGCCAGTGGATCGCGCTAACCCTCTCCGGGGTATTCCCGGGGCTCGGACAGTTCTATTTGCGGGCGTGGGGGAAAGGGGCCGGCTTCCTCATCGCCGGTGGTGCGGCAACCTGGGCCCTCGGGCGGCTGGTTTCAGTTGAGGACCTTATGGCTGGCCTCCTGCCATATCCTACGGCGACCCTGAGTGCGTTGCTCGCCCTGCTGGCCGTGTTCCTCTGGAGCGTCGTTGACGCCTGGCTATCAGGTGGGAGGCCTCGGACGTAATCGCCAGGCCTTGAGACATCCGCCTGGAGCGATCAATTGGGGTACCCTAGGGTAGCGAAACGCAGATGGCGCAAAGCTGATCCCCATGTTCATCAGGGCAACGTTGATCTCTGCCGGGGACGAGGAATAAAAGGCGCCGGTCACCGTGTTGCGGACGATTGAGAAGTAGATCAACGGTCCGAGCCTTTTGTCCTCAAAGCCATGCAAAACATTCTCCTCGCCTGCCTCCAAAGGAAGCACTTCGTACATGCCTCTCCCAGCAGTCGCCTCTCTTGGAAAAATCACCGAAACCAGGAGAGGCTGGGGGGATCGAGCTAGACTGAGGCCGGATACCCAATGCTCGGAGGTGTCGTGATGGACCGGCGGAGCGTGTTGAGGTCGTTGGTGGCCCTGTCGGGGTGGCTCGCCCTGGATCGGGGTTCGACAACAGCGGGGAGACCAGCGTACGCGGCGACGGCTCTCTCGGCTGCCGACCGGATCGCCCGCTGGCAGGAGCGGGTGAGGTCCATCCTGAAGCGCGGACTCCTCCCTATCATCGACACCGAGGCGACGTATGGCCGGGACATTCCCACCGACTACATGGTGGAACAGATGGACAAGAACGGGGTGGCGCTGGTGTGTTTCGCCCCGAATTTCAACGACCCCAAGCGTGGAAGCCGGTTCTCCCTGGACCTGGCGAACGAACACCCCGATCGTTTCGTCCCCACGACCTGTGACGGCACGACGGATTACTGGTTCCGCCAGGAGGGACCGTTCCTGGAGGTGATCCAGCGAGAAGCCCGCAGCGGGGACTTCCTCCTCATGGGCGAACTGGAATTCCGTCACTACCCCTCGCCCCGGCAGTACCGAGACCGCAAGTTCTGGCGGGACATCACCCTCCCCATTGACGGCCCTTGGGGTCACGCGTTCTTTCAATTGAGCGTTGAGACGAAGCTGGCATTCCAGATTCATTATGAGCCTGAGGATGAGTTATTGGCCCCCCTAGAGAAGATGCTGAAGGCTTACCCGGGCGCCAAGGTGATCTGGTGCCACGCCGGACAGGTCCGCTATCCTGCCAAGCAATCTGCCTACGGCCCCGATTACCTGAACCGGACGCTGTCTCAGCATCCCAACCTCTTCTGCGACCTCGCCCTGGCTGCCCCGGGCACGCCCTACCCCGGCAGCGGCTTCGTCCACAACACCGCCCAGTTTAGTGACGGGCGCCTTCGGCCCGAATGGCAGAAGCTCCTGGAAGCCCACCCGGAACGATTCACCATTGGCAGTGACATTGCGCCAGACCGCTCCGATGACTTCCCCAGGAAGATCGCCCAATCCCGAAAGCTCCTCGCCTCACTCCCCGCAGAGACGGCGGCCCGCATCGCCTTCCAGAACGCCTGGCGGCTCCTAACGGGCCAGGGGTGGACGGCCTAGCGTTCTTGGGGTAAGGTTTCCTGGCGGCCGGATCTCCTTTCCCTCCCTCGGTTGAACCCGTTGGTCGCCATCCCACCCATTGCGACAGACGATATCCATCACGAAGGAGAACATATGGCCATCGTTCCCAAGATTCTCGCCTTTGCCGGCAGCACGCGCACGGATTCTTACAACAAGCGGTTGGTGAAGATCGCCGTCGCCGGTGCCCAGGCGGCGGGTGGCGAGGTGACGTTGATTGACCTGCGGGACTTCCCGCTTCCGCTCTTCGACGGGGACCTGGAGGCTCGCGACGACCTCCCCGCGAATGGACGAAAGCTCAAGGATCTCTTCCTGGAGCATCATGGGCTGTTGATCTCCGCTCCGGAGTACAACAGTTCGATCACGGGTGTCCTGAAGAACACGATTGACTGGGTCTCCCGCCCTGTTCCGGGCGAGGCGCCACTGGAGTGTTTCGACGGCAAAGTCGCGTGCCTGATGAGTGCGTCCCCTGGGGCGCTCGGTGGCCTGCGCGGACTGGTGCATGTCCGTGCGATCCTGCAGAATATCAAGGTCGTCGTGCTTCCGGACCAGATCGCCATCCCCAAAGCGGCCGAGGGCTTCAATCCCGACGGCTCCCTCAAAGACCCAAAACAGCAGGCGACGGTGGAGGGTCTGGGGACAAAGCTCGTCCAGGTGATCTCGAAATTACGGTCATAGCACATGGAAGGGTCACCCACAGGAAAGGGTCATGGGACTGAGAATCTTCCAGGTGGATGCCTTCACGGACAAGCCCTTTGCGGGGAATCCGGCAGCGGTCTGTGTCCTGCCTGAACCGCGCGATGCCGCGTGGATGCAGAGTGTCGCCCAGGAGATGAACCTGTCCGAGACGGCCTTCCTGCATAGGCAAGCGGACGCTTACAACCTGCGCTGGTTCACACCAGCGATTGAAGTTGACCTCTGTGGCCACGCCACCCTGGCCAGCGCGCATGTGCTGTGGGAAGCCGGATACCTGAAGCCAGATCAACCAGCCCGCTTTTCGACGCGCAGCGGGCTCCTGACGGCAGAGCGCAAGGGCGGCTGGATCGAGTTGGATTTTCCGGCCGAACGGGAAGAGCGAGTGACGGCCCCATCCGATCTGGGGCGAGCGTTGGGGGTCACGCCGACATATGTGGGCAAGAACCGATTCGATTACCTGGTGGAAGTCGTCTCAGAGGAAACGGTGCGGAACCTGAAGCCGGACCTCGCTCTTCTCGGAGATATTCCAGCTCGGGGATTCATCGTGACCAGCCTTGCCAGCACCCAAGGATTTGATTTCGTCTCTCGATTCTTCGCACCCAGGGCAGGCATCAACGAGGATCCCGTCACGGGTTCCACCCACTGCTGCCTCGGTCCCTTCTGGGGCACTCGCCTCAAGAAGAATGAGTTCGTGGCCTACCAGGCCTCTGCCCGTGGGGGAGTCGTGCAGGTCCGCGTGAGCGGAGACCGAGTGGTTCTCGGGGGGCAGGCGGTCACGGTTCTCCGCGGGGAACTTGCTTGATCCGATCCCTGTCGCGACGAAGAAGAAATGTTTTTTGAACTGTTCTGACAGCGGCATTGACGTGTGGGAAGGGAAACTCTAATGCAGCTGTATCTGGTTCAACACGGCGAGGCAAAGCCCGAAGCGGAGGATCCCGCCCGGCCGCTGACCGATCGCGGCCGGGACGAGGTCCGGCGAGTGGCCAATCACGCCGCGGCCCTGGGCCTCCAGGTCGCGGAGATCTGCCATTCGGACAAGCTGCGCGCCCGGCAGACGGTGGAGATCCTGGCCGAGCACCTCTCGCCCCGTCGCGGCACTCGTGAAATGGACGGATTGGCGCCCACCGATGACCCGGCGACGGCCAGGACCGCGATCGGGGCGGCCCGCGAGCCGATAATGCTCGTCGGACACCTGCCGCATCTCAGCCGACTGGCGTCGTCCTTGCTGGTAGGGGATCCCGCGTGGGAGATCATTCGCTTTCGCATGGGGGCGATCGTCTGCCTCGCCCGGGCGGAGAGCGGATGGCTGATCCAGTGGATCCTCACCCCAGAACTCGCCCAGTAGACACCGATGAGCCTGGAGATCTCCTGTGACCGAGGAGGCGTGACCCATGCCCGCGACCCCCGCTGCGCTAAGCTTCTTCGAAACCGTGAACATCCACTTCGAGAAGGCGGCGGCGCTCACGGATTATCCGCGCGGCCTGCTCGACCAGATCAAGGCCTGCAATAGCGTCTACGCCGTCCAGTTCCCGATCCGGACGGAGCGTGGCTACGAGGTGATCGCGGGCTGGCGCGTCCAGCACAGCCACCACCGGTTGCCCGTGAAGGGTGGCATCCGATACGCGCCCGAGGTCAACGAGGACGAGGTCAAGGCGCTGGCGGCCCTCATGACCTACAAGTGCGCGATCGTGGACGTGCCGTTCGGCGGGGCCAAGGGCGGCGTCCGGGTCGACACCAAGAAGTACTCGGTGCAGGAGCTGGAGCAGATCACGCGCCGGTACACGGCGGAGCTGATCAAGAAGAACTTTATCGGCCCCGGCGTGGACGTGCCGGCGCCCGACTACGGCACGGGCCCGCGCGAGATGGCCTGGATCGCCGACACCTACTCCGTGTTCAACCCCGGCCAGATCGACGCGCTCGCCTGCGTCACGGGCAAGCCCGTCACGCAGGGTGGCATCCGCGGCCGGGTGGAAGCCACCGGGCGGGGCGTCTACTTCGGGCTGCGCGAGGCCTGCGACCAGGCGGAGGAGATGAAGGCGCTCGAGCTCTCGCGGGGCCTGGAGGGCAAGCGGGTGGTCGTCCAGGGGCTGGGGAACGTCGGCTACCACGCCGCGAAGTTCTGCCAGGAGGGCGGGTGCGTGATCGTTGCGATTGCCGAACGCGACGGCGCGATCACCCGGCCCGAGGGCCTGGACGTAGAGGCCGCGGCCCGCCACCTGAAGGAAACCGGCTCGATCCTCAACCTGCCCGGCGCGAAAAACCTCCTGCCCACCCAGGCCGCGCTGGAGCTCCCGTGCGACATCCTGATCCCGGCCGCGCTCGAGAACCAGATCACCGCCGACAACGCCCCCCGGATCCGGGCCAAGATCCTGGCGGAAGCGGCGAACGGTCCGACCACGGCCGAGGCGGAGAAGATCCTCCTGGAGAAGGGCGTCCTCATCATCCCGGACATCTATCTCAACGCGGGCGGCGTCACGGTCTCGTACTTCGAGTGGGTGAAGAACCTCTCGCACGTCCGCTTCGGCCGGGTGGGCAAGCGCTTCGAGGAGGCAGCCTTCGACCGGATGCTCACCGCCATCGAAGCGGCGACCGGCCGCCTCTTCTCGGAAGAGGATCGCCGCCGGATCGCGCGTGGCGCCGACGAGGTTGACCTGGTCAACTCCGGGCTCGAGGAAACGATGATCGGCGCCTTCCACCAGATTCGGGAGTCGTGGAAACGCGATGCCCGGACCGAGGATCTGCGAACCGCCGCCTTCCTCAACGCGCTTCACAAGATCGCGCGGACCTACCTGGAGCTGGGAATCTTTCCGTAGTCCAGCGGGATGGACTTTCCCTCGCCGTCCGCTGGGCCGAAGCACGGTTCAAGCAGGTCCTGCGACGACCACGCGGATCGCCAACTCCAACACAAAAGGCCGGCGGGAATGCCCGCCGACCTCTCGTGTCTTTTTTGAGGGAGCAGCCCCTCCGTGGATCGGGCCTACTCGATCAGCGTCTGGCTCTGCTCGTGCATGTACTGCTGCAGATAGTAGGGGCCGCCGCCCGACTTCCCGGTGGACCCGGACCCCTTCCAGCCCCCGAACGGCTGATACCCAGGCCACGCCCCGGTGGTCGCCCCCTGGGGCCGATTCGCATAGGCCACACCCACCTGGATACGGTCGAAGAACCAGGCCGCCTCCTTCTTTGACCCGTAGAATCCGGCCGTGAGACCGTAGTCCACGCCATTCGCCCGCTGCATCGCCTCGTCCAGGGATTCCACCGCGGCGATCGTGGCGATGGGCAGGAACATCTCCTGCTTCCAGAGGCGGTGATCCGGCGGGACGCCGTCCACCAGCGTCGGGGCGCAGAAGTAGCCCTGGGCCAGGTTGCCCTCGGTCAACTGCTTGCCGCCGGTGAGGATCACGCCGACCCGGCCCAACTCCTCGACGTATCCCCGGTAGTCGTCGAAGGCCTTCCGGTTGATGACCGGTCCCATCGTGTTCTCTCGATGCGTCGGGTCGCCGACGGTGATCTTGCTCGTCAGGTCCACCAGCTTCTGGACGAGGGCCTCCTGCACCGGTTTCTCGACGAAGATCCGCGAGCAGGCCGAGCATTTCTGGCCCTGGAGTCCGAAGGCCGACCGCACGATGCCGATGGCCGCCCGGTCCAAGTCCGCCCCCCGCGAGACGATGGCCGGGTTCTTGCCACCCATCTCGGCGACGCAGGGACGCGGGTGCCGGCCCCCGGCGAAGGTCCGGTAGATATGCATCCCCACCTCGAAGGAGCCGGTGAAGGTGATGCCGTCCACCCCGGGGTTTCTGATCAGCGCCTCTCCCACGGTGGCGCCGGACCCCGTGACGTAGTTGAAGACGCCCTCCGGGAGCCCGGCGTCGCGGAAGCATTGCGCCAGCAGGGCGCCCGCCCACGGGGTGTCCGTGGCCGGCTTGAAGACGACCGTGTTCCCCGCCACGAGGGCGGCGCCCGTGGGACCGCCCGACAATGCCACCGGGAAATTGAAGGGCGAGATCACGGCCCACACGCCATAGGGGCGAAGCACGCTCACGTTCGCGGCCTTGTAGCCCTTGAGCGGATCCCGTCCCTGGGGGCGAATGAAGCCCTCGTTCCGCTCCATGGCGTCGCAGTAGTAGGCGATCAGGTCGGCGGTCTCCTGCACATCCCCCAGGGCCTCCATCCGGTTCTTCCCCACCTCCAGCGCCACGGCCGCCGCGATCTCGTAGACGCGCTTCTCGATGAGGGCGACGACCTTCCGGAGGAGACGGACGCGCTCCTGCCATCGCAGGCGGCTCCAGGAGGGGAAGGCGGCCCGGGCCGCATCCAGGGCGACGGCGACGTCCGCCGCCGTCCCCTTCGGGAACGTGCCGAGCACCCAGGTGGTGTTGATCGGACTCCGGTCCTCGAACCTTTCGGCGGCACGACGTTCCTTCCCGCCGATCCACATGGCGTACTCCCGGCCCAGGCCAGCCTTCACGATGGCCAGTGCCTTCTCGAAGTTGTCGTGCATCAGAGCCGGGGGATCGAACATGGTGGCATAGGTCAGGCGGAAAGCGCTTTCCCTAGACGGCTCAGACTTGCGCTGCGCCGCGGCCCTAGCCGGCCCAGACTTGCGCTGGGCCGTGGCCTTGGCGGGGTTGGCTTTCCGCGGGGCCGTGACGCGGGTGGGCCTGCTCTTTCGCTGGGAACGTCGCTGCACGGGTCGCTTGGCCATGATTGCGTCTCCTCTGAACCTCTGAAAGAGATCCAAACCTGCCGGCCGACGGGCGGCCGCCCACATGGCTCAGGATTCCACCGCGCGCCTACGGATGCCAGGGAGGTTTGTTGAACGTCCAGGTCCCCGTGGCCCAGTCGTACCCTTCGCCGTAGAACTCGATCCGGTCCACGATTCCGTGGAACTTGTGCCGGCCATCGGCGTGCGCCTGCCAGAGGGTCTCACAGCCATCGAACTGGGCCAGGTAGCCCAGAGCATACTCCGCCGGCTCGGCCATGGCCAGCTCCCCCGCCTGGAACCGCCGATACCCCTCGTGCGCCCCGATCCAGAACCCCTCGGAGGTCTCCTCGAGGATCAGGCGCGGCGCCTGCCCCGGGGGGACCGGCGCGAGGAAGAAGCGGGCCGAGAATCGGATCGGGCTCGCGGCCGGCGTGATGAAGTGCGAAAGGTACCGCAGCAGCCGGAGATCATAAAACCAGCCTGCGCCGGCGAGCAGCGGTGTCAGCGCGGTCTCCTTGTTCACGAGGGCTCGCCGCCAGCCTTCTACCTGGGCGGCGACCGAGGGGCTGGAGATGTCAATGGGGATGCCAGCCGCGTCGCACGCCATCAGGATCCCCGTCTCCTCGAAAAGCTCCCGGATCGCGGTCACCCAGAAGGCGATCGCGGGCAGACCGTCCCAGGTCGAAGATCCCTCGTTCGCCGTCTCCGGGGTGATCCCGCGACAGCGCGCCAGGGCTTCCGGGGCCAGGTCGGCCTCGTCCACCTTGCCTCCCGGGAAGGCGTAGAAACCGCCGAGGAAGCGCATGCCCCGGTTCCGGCGGATCAGATAGACCTCGACGGGCTCCTCGGACCCCGGCCGCACGAGGACCACGGAGGCGGCCGGCTTCGGCTGTACGGGCGTCATTGCGCCACCCTGGCTGCCACCATGGCTCAGCCCACCTGCACCTGGCACATGGCCTCGTAGATCGGGCGGACGTCCCGGAGGGGCGGCCAACCGTGAATGGCCATGCCGTCGCTCACGTATGCCGGGTGTCGCATCCCCAGAAGCACGCAGCTCACGCCGGGAGTGCTGGCCAGGATCCAGAGCGTTTTCCGTGACAGGCTCTCGCCCGCGCGGAGGAGCGGCAGGTGCGGGGTGAGGGCCGCGGCCACCGCGTCGCTCGTCGCCTGGCTCAGCCGGGCCGCCTGCACGCGGAACACCTGGAGGAGCGAATCCAGCGCCGGGAGGTAGCGATCCCGCCAGTCCTGCCAGCTCCCCGCCATCGGGCCGGTCAGCCTCCCGTCCAGCATGTGAACGAGCTGGGCCACCATCGGCGCGATCATCTGTTCCTCGATCTGCCGCCAGTGATCCAGCCCCTGCAGGTGGCCCGGCAGCGTCCGAAGCTGGTCGGCCCACCGGAACCAGTCGGCTGGAGGGGACCCATCCTGCGGGGCCTGCAGACGGGATGCGATCCGGGTCCGGTATTCCTCCTCCAGGGCGGCGACCTGCCGGAGCGGCTCGTCCGGCGACGCCTCGACAGCCTCTTCCTTCGGGTGGAAGTCCGCCAATCGGACCAACCGGCCGCCGACGAAGGCATTCAGGGGCCGGTTCACCAGCACGCCGATCCCCGCCTCGGCCGCCAGCTCGAGCACCGTGCGCGTCCCGTCCGGGCCGGTGTTGGGTGCAAGGACCGCCCCGGCCTCGAACAGGTTCATCGGCACCTGCAGCACGCGGAAGTGGTGCCCGGGGCCGCCCGCCGTCCTCGCCGCCTCCAGCATCCGCGAGAGCGACGTCGCCTCGGGATCGTCGGGGGGCGCGACGGCGGTGTTCGAGGAGACGCCGTACCAGCCGATCCGGCCGGCCGCCACCTGGGTCTCGAAGAAGGCGAAGGCTTCGCGCAGGCGACGGGAGAACTCCTCGCGGAGCGTCTCGAGTGTCCCGCCGCCCCGCTTCCTGGCGTCGGAGAGGAAGTACTCCGGATTGTGCAAGAGGCAGACGTCCAGCGTCTCAAGCTGCAAGCGGTCCAAAGAACGGGTCAACTGGTCCCGCAGGAACTCCGGGTGCAGGCAGTGGCAGCACCCGTCCATGTATTTGACAATCTCCGGGAACGGCTTCCCGGCCGCTTCGCGTTCCTGGGCCAGCGCCAGGTTCTCCCCCTGCACGTACCCGATCTTCGAAACGACCACCACCGCGTCCCGGGGCAGGCGCCCATCATCGGTGAGTTCGGCCAGGACCGAACCCACCAGTCGCTCGCTGCCCCCGTCGGTGTAATTGGTGGAGGTATCGATCAGCGTGCAGCCGGCCTGCAAGGCGGCGATGAGGGCTTCGCGGTGTTCCGGCGTCTCGTCGTCCACGCGGTAGCCGCCGAATCCGAGCCGGCTGACCGTGAGGTCGGTGGATCCCAGCGGGCTGTAGCCATGCAGCGCTCCCGTCTCCTGGAAGTGCTTGGCGCGCGCGGCGGTTCCCTCGGGCGTCGCCCGGCCGGGCCGCCGGGTCGCGATGCCCGTCCGGAGCTCGTCGGCGGCCTCCGCCCCGCGCTCGGCCAGGGCCTGCTCCACCTCGGCGGGGTCCGTCACCGGCGCCTGACAGGTAAAGTTCCGGCAGACGTAGAGCGCCGCCTTGCCCTCCACCAGCCCTTTCCCGCGGAGCAGCGGGAGATCCACGGGCGCGCCCGCCGCGGGATCGTGATGGGCGATGATCCGATTCGGAAGATAGCGGCGACCCACCTCCCGCCGCAAAGCTTCGAACCCGGCCTCCCCCGGCGTCCCGACCAGGGCCAACTCGACCGGCCCTTCGAGGAGGAAATCCGCGACCACCAAACTCTTGCAGAATGCCCGCGGATGTTCCACGACGGCCCGGCCATAGGCAGAGACGGCGCGGATCGCCGCGTCCCGGAAATCCGACCGGTCCAGGTGAAGCGAGAGCCGGGCCAGCGCGAACGCGGCGACCGCGTTGGCGCTGGGGATGGCGCCGTCGGCCCCCTCCCGGTGGCGGAGGATCAGCGCCTCGTGTCCGGCCGCCGTGTCGAAGAACCCGCCACCCGCCTCATCCCCGAAGTCGGCCAGGATCCGCTCCGCCAGGCGCGCCGCCTCGCGGAGGTAGCGGACATTCCCCCCGGCCTCGTACAGGTCCACGAGGCCCTCCGCCAGGGAGGCGTAGTCCTCGAGGTAACCCGGGAGGTGTGCCTTCCCGGCGCGGGAGGTCCGAAACAGCCCGCCGTTCGGCCGCCGCAACGTCGTGAGGAGGAAATCCGCCGCCCGGGCCGCCCCGGCCAGGTACCGCGGATCGCGGAGGACGCGATGCCCCTCGGCCATCGCGCCGATCATCATCCCGTTCCAGGCCGTCAGCACCTTGTCGTCCAGCCCGGGGGGAATCCGCCTCTGGCGGACCTCGTACAGCTTGGCCCGGCCCGCCTCGATGCACCGCTGCAACTGCTCGACGCCGATCCCCAACCGCGATGCCACCCGCTCAACCGGACGGGGCGTGTTGGGAATGTTATTCCCCTCCCAGTTCCCCTCCTCGGTGATGTCATAGGTGGCGCAGAACCAGGCGCCCTCTTCCGGGCCCAGGATGGCCTCGACCTCGCGCGGAGTCCAGACGAAGAACTTCCCTTCCTCGCCCTCGGAGTCGGCGTCGGTCGCCGAGGAGAATCCGCCCTCCGGACCGGTCATCTCCCGGAGGATGTAGTCCAGCGTCTCCCGGGCGATCCGGGCGAAGAACGCATCCCCGGTGGCCTGGAAGCCCTCCAGGTAAACCTTGGCCAGCAGGGCGTTGTCGTACAGCATCTTCTCGAAATGGGGAACCAGCCACCGCTCGTCGGTGGAGTAGCGCGAGAAGCCCCCGCCGATGTGGTCGTACATGCCGCCCTGGGCCATCCCCTCCAGCGTCTTCCTGACCATGTGGAGGGCCTGGGCATCCCCCGTCCGGCGATGGGACCGGAGGAGCAGCGACAGCGCCGTGGACGGCGGGAACTTCGGCGCGGGGCCGAACCCCCCGTAGGTCTTGTCGAAGGTCTGGGCCAGTTGCGCCACCGCGGCCCGGATCTCGGCCTCGCCGATGTTGGCCCCCGGGGCGGGGCGGGTCTGGTCCTTCAGGTATTCGGTGAGCCGCTCCGCCTGTTGTCGGAGATTGTCTGTCTGCTCTTCCCAGAGCGTCGCGATCCGATTGAGCAGCGTGGCGAAGCCGGGACGACCGAACCGATCGGTCGGCGGAAAATAGGTCCCGGCGAAGAACGGCCGCTGGTCCGGCGTCAGGAACACCGTCATCGGCCAGCCCCCCTGGCCGTGATTCAGGGCGAGCGTGGCCGCCATGTAGATGTCGTCCAGGTCCGGACGTTCCTCCCGGTCCACCTTGATGTTCACGAAGTGGCGGTTCATGAGGTCGGCGATTTCCTCGATCTCGAACGACTCCCGCTCCATCACGTGACACCAGTGGCAGGCCGAGTAGCCGATGCTGAGCAGGATTGGCTTGTTCTCCGCCTTCGCCCTGGCCAGCGCCTCGTCCCCCCAGGGGTACCAGTCCACCGGGTTGTGGGCGTGCTGGAGCAGGTACGGGCTCGTCTCGTGGATCAGCCGGTTGGTGTGCCGCGGCCTGGCTTCGGGTGCCTTCACGTCGCTCATCGGGACACTCCACCCGGGCAGCCCCGTGGCCAGACCGGGAATGTCATTACAAAGCCATCAGCCGTCAGCCTTCAGCGAAGAGCCATGAGCTATGAGCCCGCGCGTCGGCGGGCCGGATGGCCGAGGGCCGTGAGAAACATGATGCTCTTGCCGGCGGCGTGCGGCGAGAAGAATTCCGTCACGGCGTCGTCGTAGAACGTGAGGCCAGTGGCCCCGAGCCGCTCTGCATACGCGGCCAGGTACAGCTTGCCGCCGGTGATCCCGCCCTCGAGCTGGGCCGCCCGGTAGCCACGGTTGCCGAATCGGGTGAGAATCGGTTTGAGGTCCGCCAGGCAGTAGACATTCACGCTGGCCTCGGCGGGCAGCTCTTGCTCCAGCCCGAGATACCCCGCCTGGTTCCGGAAATTCCCTTCCCGCAGCAGCTCAAGGCCGCGCTCCCTCCGATGGTACACGTAGGCGCCGGGGGCCAGGCCCTCCACCGCGTGGACGATCACGTACAGGCTTATCAGGGTGGCCCCCGGCGGGTCCAGGAAGTCGGCCGGGATGCCCCGTGTCGCCCGGTCCAGCATCGTCGAGAGCTGGGAAAACGTCAACGGCTTTCGGGCGAAGCGGCGGCTGGATCCGCGCCGCAGGATCACCTCGGTCACGGTATCCGCCGGCGCATCGGCATCCCCCGGGGGCTGGAGCCCGATCGTTCGCGAGTCGGCGACGGGTGGATCCCCCGATGGTCCTCCTCCGCGCCACGCCGCCACCGCGTCCTTGGAGGCGAGCGACGAGGCCGCATGCATGGCCCGGATCGCAGGGTAGTCCACCTCGAACCGGGAGAGCGGCGCGGTCTCCAGCCGGAGGGGTCCGACCGTGGGGGCGGTATCCGGCGGCGACGCGCCCGTCCGCCCCAGCGGCACCAGTGCGAGGCTCGCCTCCCGATTGCTGTCCAGATCCAGGAGGCTGTTCACGGCCGCGTCCACGAACCCCGGGATCACCCGCGCCGGAACCGCCCGGCCGGCCGCGGCCGCCAAGAGGTTGGCCAGGATCGTGCCCGTGTCCCAGAAGCAATGGCGGTAGGCGCGCGCCTGGTATTTCCAGGCATTCCGCCAGTACGTGCTCGTGCAGACGATGACCGCGGGCGCCTGTGCCACGGCCGGCTCGCCTGCCGTGGCGCCCGCGAGGAGTGCCCGGAAATCCCCGGCGCGCAGCCGGCGGAGGGCGAAATCGTGCACGCCGAAGTGATAGACGCCGGCCGGCAGGCCGGGGAGATCCCCACAGACAAGATAGAGCTCGACGTGGTACAGGGCGCCGGTGCAGGCCGCGGCGCGGAACTGGACCTCCCAGCCCTCGCCCCGCCGCTCGCGGGTGATCCCTGCGCCGAGATGGAGGATCTGCGCGAGGGCATGCAGGTCCGGAATGCACTCTTCCATCGGATCCGCCCCCGGTGCCGCGATGGCGGCCAGGGCCGGCATGGTGATGGGGGACGTCTCCGTCGGGAGGGGGATGGGCGGCAGGGTCGTGTAGATCTTGAAGGGCAGCGGCTGATTCGAGAAGTCCAGGGAATGGGTACTGCTCCGGACGCTCTGGTGCGAGTGTTTGGTCCCGTCGTGATACGTCCAGGTCTCGTCCACGTGCCGATTCTCCGTCATATCTTTCCCCCGGAAACCCACCGAACTGCTATCCGTCTTCCGCGGTTTTCCGTCTGCCTTCCGCCTTCTGCCTTCTGCCTTCGGCGAGAGGGGAACTCGACCGACTGAGTGGACTGCGGAAACTTTCAAAGGCCCAAGCGCCGCCGCATCAGTTGAATCGGGCGCGGAGCTCATGCAGCATCTTCCGCATCTCCGAATCGTCTGGGGCCGCGCGCACCCCGGCCTCGAACTCTCGCAGGGCCTCGGTCCAGTGCCCCCGGCGAAGAAAGATCCGGCCGAGGTTCATGTAGGGGAATTGTCGGGGCTCGTACCGTGGGGCCTTCTTGGCCTTCTCGAGCCAAGGAATGGCCCCGTCCAGGTCCCCCTGCTGCATCAGGTAGACCCCGATGTCGTTGTACGGATTGCCGAAATCCGGGTCTGCGGCGATCGCCTTGTGGCATTCCTCGATCGCCTCGTCCAGCCGCCCCTGGAAGCTGTAGGTCCATCCCAGGAACGTATGCGCCTCGGCCGTCGGATAGACGGCGAGTGATTCCTGGTAGAGGCGAATGGCCTCCTCGAGTTCTCCTTGCATCTGTTGGGTGTAGGCGCGCTGCCAGATCTCGATGGCGCGCTGGCGGAGTTCCTCGTCAACCATTGCCGGACCCCCCGCCCTGGAGCTCTTCGCTCAGCAACTGCCTGAGCAGACTCGATTCGCGCTTGTAGAATCCCTCGGTGTGGAACGAATCGGCCAGGTCGAGCAGCTCGTAATCCAGGTGGTGGCACAACTCATGGAGGAGGGTCCGGAGAAACGTCCGGAACTTGACCACCTGCCGGCGCCTTGCGGTTCGCATCCACACCGTCGCCCGGGCCAGCCGGCCCTGCGCTGCGGGGGTGTACAGGCCATGCAGCTCACCCCAGTTCCGCGACGGCCGCACTGCCAGGACCTCGGCGCGCAGAGTCGCTACCGTGAGATCAGCCGTGATCCCCGCCAGGAGGCGGTCGGCTGCAGCCTGGGTCCTGGCGCGATCCTCCCGCTCCAGGACTTGGGCCAGCCCATCCACCAGTGGCGCAAGCACCCCCGCCCGTGGCAGGCGGATGACCGTGATCTCGTCGCTCTGCCGGTACACGCGCTGCTGCGCCCGCGTCAGGCGCTCGTAGTATGCGAACGGCACGATACCCCCATCTGTATTCCCGGTTGGGGCCGGGTCGCCTCTCCCCCAGAACTCACCTTCCGGCTGGCGGCCACACCACGCGCTTTCTGCCGCCGCGCCACTCCACCAGGACCGGCTGGTGCCCAACCTGCCGTCCGGTCTCTCTGTCGATCCGGAACCTCCCGAAGCAGGTGGTGACGTCGAGCCCCGCCGCGGCCTCCCGCAACGCTTCGTCCCGGAGACCATCGGCGCGGTGCACGCACTCCGCCGCCACGACGCCCAGGGCAAGGGCCTGCACCGCGGGGTACTCCGGCTCCTCACTGAAGGCCTGATGGAATCGAGAGAGGACCCATGCCTCATCGGGGCCCGTTTGCACCGCCCCGCCGCGGCCGGGTTCCCACTGGCTTGCCCCGATGACTCCCTCGGAATGCACCCCGACGGCTTCCCCGAACGCGGTGAGGCCGGCGGAGACCGCCGCGATCCTCCCGACTCCCTGGAGGGACGCCCCGTGTTCCCGGATCACCCGCACCTCATCCTGGTAGCTTCCCACCAGGACAATCGCCTGCGGCGCACCATCTGATTTTTCGCCCAGGAACCTGGAGGGTTCAGTAGTAGCAAGATCACACGGCACCAGCGCGACCTGACGGAAGCCGTCCCGTTCCGCCGCCTCGGCCAGCCCCCGCGCAATCTGCCCGGCAAACGTCCCGCGTTGTGAATACAGGACCGTCAGACGCTCAAGGCCGGTCTCCTCTCCCCGCAGCCAGCTCGGCAAACCCGAGAAGTACGTGCCGGCGGGGGCCGATCCCCCGACCAGGAGACGCCAACCCCGCGCGAAGACCTCATCGGAGGAGCCCCCATGACTCCACAGGATCTTTCCGTGTGCCTCGGCGATGGGGGCCACGGCCAACGTGAGGACGCTGGAGTATGGCCCGAAGAGCAGGTCCAGGCGGTCTTTGGTGAGGAGCCGGAGCACATTTGCCTGGGCGTCGGCGATCCGACTCCGGTCGTCATAGATGCGGAGCGAAACCCGCGAGCGCGACCCTCCGGACCCGACCGGAAGCCCGCCGGTCTCGTTCACCCAGGTCTCCCACAGACTGAGGCCGCGCTGGACCTGGCGGCCCTGAAGGGCAAAGCGTCCCGTGAGCGAAAGGGAGGCTCCGGCAAGGATCATGTGCTCCGCCGCCTTCCAAGACATCCCTTCCGGCACAACCCGCACGCTAGCAGGGCAAGCCCGTGTCTGCAAGGGGGGCCGCCGGACCCGGATCAGGGTCCCGAGGAGGATGAGGTCAACCCGGTGGAGTCAGAACAGGGGAGGACCGACAGAACGAATCGTGGGGTGGCAACCCGAGGGACGGTCCGGTCGAGGCGGACCACCCCTCGGATTCTCGACGATCAGCGCGCCTTGTTCAGCAGGGCCTTCGCCGCCGCGGCGATGTGCTTGGGGGTGAGGCCGTACTTCTCCAACATGGCGTCGTTGGGTCCGGATTCCCCATAGCAGTCCTGGAGCCCGTGGATCTTCATGCGGACGGGATGGTGCTGTCCGAGCACCTCGGCCACCGCGCCTCCCAGCCCGCCGATGATGTTGTGATCCTCGGTCGTCAGGACCCGGCCGGTCTTCCTGGCCGCGGCCACGAGGCCCTCCACGTCGATCGGTTTCAGGGTGGGCACGTGCACGAGGTGGGCGCTGATGCCCTCACTCGCCAGCAGGTCACACGCCTCCATCGCCCGCGTAGTCTGCACCCCGGTCCCGAAGATGGTGAGGTCCTTCCCCTCCCGGATGGGAACCACCGGGCCGATGGCGAACCGGTAGTCCTCGCCGAAGATCACCGGGCCCGCATCCCGCGTGATGCGCAGGTAGGCCGGACCCGGCATGTCGGTCAGGGCCAGGACCGCCTGACGGCACTCGACCGAATCGGCCGACGCCACCACGGTCATGTGCGGGAGAGCCCGCATGATGGCGATGTCCCCCACGTCAATATGAGTCTTGCCCGTCTTTCCGGTGAGGATGCCGCTGTAGTGGCCGGCCAGCTTCACGTTCAGCTTCGGCTGGGTCACGGTCACCCGCAGTTGGTCCAGGTCGCGGTTGGCCAGGAAGCAGGCGAAGCTGCTGAGCCAGGGGATCAACCCCACGCTCGCCATGCCCGCCGCCACTCCCATCATGTTCTGCTCGGCGATCCCCATGTTCATGTAAAAATCCGGCGCATTGTAGGCCACGATCTGGGCCATGGTGGAGTTCCCCAGGTCGCCATCCAGAACGATCACGTTCGGATGCGTCTTGGTCAGCTCCAGCATGGTTTCACCCCAGGTGACCCGCATTTCGATCAGCTTGGCCATTCGGCTCCTCCTGCCGCTGCTTTCATATTATTGACTCTTGCGAAACCAATGGGACGAGACCCGACCGATTGCCCTTGTTCCATTACCTCTGCAATGGTCAAAAAGACCCGCCGGCGGATCGCGTGCCGGCTCCGAAGGGATCACCCCCCGGCCGTCAACCGACCGGAACGGTCGCATCGAGTTCCGCCAGGGCCTTCGCCAGCTCCTCCGGGCTCGGGACTTTGGCGTGCCAGTTGTAATCCCCTTCCATGAAGGAGACGCCCTTGCCCTTGATCGTGTGGGCCACGATGCAGGTCGGCCGGCCCTTGGTCGTCTTCGCTTCCTCGCAGGCCGGGATCAACGAGTCGAAGTCGTGACCGTCGCACTCGATGACGTGCCAGCCGAAGGCCCGCCACTTCTCGGAGACCTGGACCAGCGGATTCACGCGCCGTCGCACGTTCCCGTCCTTGGGAAATCCGAACTGCTGGACCCTGTTGTAGTCCACGATGGCCGTCAGATTGTCCACCTGGTACTGGTTGGCGACGAAGGCCATCTCCCAGACCTGGCCTTCCTGGATCTCCCCGTCCCCCAGATGGACCCAGGTGTGGAAGTCCTTCCCGAGCCGCTTGGCCGCCAGCGCCATGCCGAGGGGAGGGCTGGCCCCGGTTCCCAGGGAGCCCGAGGACATGTCAATGCCGGGGGTCTTGGTCATGTCGGGGTGCCCCTGCATGCGCGAATTCATGGCGTCATAGGTGAAGACTTCTTCCACCGGGAAGAATCCCCGGAGGGCCAGCGTGGCATACAGGGCGATGCAGGAGTGCCCCTTGGACAGCACGTAGCGATCCCGGTCCGGCCATTGGGGATTCTTGGGATCAATGCGCAGGATCTTGAAATACATGGCGACGGCGATCTCGACCATGGACAGGGGACCGCCGACGTGGCCGGCCCCGGCCTTGTGGACGGCCTGCAGGATCAGCTTGCGGACCTGGACCGCCTTGGCTTGCAGGTCCCGTTTCGGCGCAGGATCGATGGGCATGGACACCTCCAAGAACGGGGGTCGGGGGTTAGGGGTTGGGGGCGAGGGAACCAGGGTCAACCTCAAGGGTCGGGCCCCGCAGGCTGAGCCTCCCCCGAGATAAACCCGAGGGGTTACTGCTCCACGGTTTGAACCTCCGGCGGGTTAAACCCGCCGGTCTCATTGGACATTGGACATTGGACATTGGTCATTTGGCCTTCAGAGGCCGAAGGTCTCTTTCAGATAGCGCCGGTTCCTCCGGGCGGTTTCAAATGGGGGCTCTGGCGACGTGTCCTGCTCGACGACCATCCAGCCCGAGAACCGCACCTTCCAGAGCGCATCCATGAACCGGCGCAGGTCCACGCACCCTTTGCCCAGTTCGCAGAAGATGTATGCTCGCAACGCCTCCAGGAAGCTGAGGCCCTTCTGCCTGGCCAGGGCGAGAACCGCGGGGTCCACGTCCTTGATGTGAACGTACCACACCCGGGGCCCGAAGGCCTCCACCACCTCGACGGGATCTGCGCCGCCGTACACCAGATGGCCCGCGTCCACGCACAGCCCCAGGGCATTCTTGTCCGTGACACTGAACAGCGTCTCCAGCTCGGCCCGCGTCTCAACATACGAGCCCGCATGGGGGTGCACCAGCAGGCGAACACCCAGCAGCTCACACGATCGGGCCAGGGTATGGATCCCGCCGGCCAGGATGCCCCATTGTTCCTTGGTGAGGCCGGCGCTCCCATCCGCGGGCACGCGGCCCGCCAGGGCGATTCGCTGGGCACTGCCCCGGATGCCCAGGATCAGCTCCCGGACCTCCATCGCCGACAGGGTCCTCGCGATGCCCAGGGCCCGTTCGATCTCCCCCTTCTGCCTGTCGGGGTCTTCCAGGGCAACCCAGCAGAACATGGAGGCGAGCGTGAGCTTATGAGGCGCCAGCATGGCGCGGAGTGCCTTCGGGTCGGGGGGGAGGCCCGTCCCGTATTCGGTGCCCTCGAACCCCGCCCGCACCATCTCCTCCAGGACCTGTTGAATCGGAGTCTTCGGCCGCAGGTCGGGCAGGTCGTCGTTGTTCCAGTTCATGGGAGCTGTGCCAACCCGTATCATGGTTTCTCCCCCGATCCCCCCTCCCTCCGGACGACTCCGTATCGCGGACAATAGGCTAGCCGAAGTTCCCCGATGACGCAAGGTTCCAGTCAAAGTCTTTCTCTGGCGAGCATCATCACGTCAGCTAACGCGAGCGCAGTGCGGTGCCCAGGCCGATCATGATCAGGCCGACGCCGGCGAGCGCGAACACCGCCTCGTAGCGCCCCGCGTCCACCAGCCGTCCGAGGACCGCGGTGCCGATCGAGATCCCCGCGAAGAGGTTGAAGACAAACAGCGAGAAGGCCTTGCCGCGCGCCGTCGAGCTGATCTCCGTGCCCCGGAGCTGGAGGGTCGTGTGGAGGCCCACGAAGCCGAGGCCCAGGGCGAGCATGCCCCCCGCAAAGGCCACCCAGGGCCAGCGCGGGATGAGGACGAGGAAGCCGGCGGCCATCAGCGCGCCCCCGATCCCTGCCAGCACGTTCTCGGAGACCCAGCGGCGGATGAGCCCCATCAGCAGGCCGCCCGCCATGGTCCCCACGCCGAAGAGGGCGATGAGGAGGCCGACGCTGAACTGGTTGAGGCCGTACCGCGTGGTTGCGAAGGATCCGAGATAGGTCACTCCTCCCCACAGAAGGAACCCCTCGAAGAAGACGGCCAGGTACACGAGCCGGGCGCGACGGTCGCGGAGGAAGTCGGTGAAGCGCGCGGCGCGAGCAGGGGCCGCCGGGAACCCTTGCCGCTCCCGGGTGTCGAGCCGCCACATGAGGCCGACCGGGATCAGTGCCAGGAGCCCGTAGCCGAGGAGCATGAGCCGCCACGAGACGAAATAGGCGACGGTGCCGCCGATGGATGCGGAAAACGCCAGTGCGGCCGAAGTAACCACGGAGAAGCGGCCAATCACGATCTGGCGCCGATCGTACTCGACCGTATCGCCGATGAACACGAGGGTGAGCGGGATCACCGCGCCGGCAAAGGCCCCGGCCAGGAGGCGCGCGCCGATGAACTGCCAAGTCGTGACCGCGAGGGCGGAGAGCACGGTGCAGACGCTGAACCCGAGCCCCGCCGCGCGCACCACCGCGATCCGGCTCAGACGGTCCGAGAGCGGGCCATAGACGAGCTGCCCCGTGCCGTAGGCGAGCGCGTAGCTCGTCATGGCGAGGCCAACCGTGCCCGGGGTGGAGCCAAGCGACGCGGAGATGGACGGCAACACCGGCGCCAGGATCCGCAGATCCACGGACACCAGGAAGGCCAGGGTGAAGAGGAGGGTGAGAGGCGTCACGGGTACAGGATATTGGTCCGGCGGATGCGCGCAACGGGGGTCAGCTTTGCTCGCCAGCTCGCCCCCAGCCGACCCCCCGGTCCCCACCGTTCGCGGGCACGCCGGATCTCTCCTGCCCTGGAAACGAGATCCGTCGGGTGGTCGCGCATCTCGAACTCGCAGGGCGGCCGCTCCCGGCGGTAGGCTCCGTCCCCGGAAGGGGTAGGCCAGGGCCAGATGTGGGTCAAGGGGGCGGTTCCTAGGTGACCTGTCGGCGGATTCGAGTGAGTCCTGGCGTGATCACAGTGAAGGCGGTCGGCAGCTCCGTAGCGTGCTCGGTCGTTGCGGCGGAGACTATCTCTGACTTCCTAAACAAACCTCACCGCGCCGCCTCGGCGGTTGGATATACCACATCCGCCCGAAGGGCCTCAGCTGCAAAGGCCACCGCCGCCTGGATCTGTTCGCGTGTCAATCGGGGATGAGCATCCAGGATGGCTTCGAGTGTTTCACCTGCCGCCAGTTTCTCCAAGATTAGCTCGACGGTGATGCGCGTCCCGGCGATGACGGGTTTCCCCATCATGGTCGCTGGATCAGACACAACGAGCTTCTTTGACATATTACCCTCCCCAACAAGCGGCTCGATCGTCCTCTTCCGTCCAGTCTAATCTGCCACGGGAAAGCCGCTCAAGCGAAGTGACATTAACTCCCCCCTCAAGACATTGTCAAGGTGCAGACAGGCTGTTTGGTGGAGAGGAGCTGGGGGCATCGGGCTGGCCAGTCGGTGGGATATCTGCAACGCGGGTAAGCCCGAACGGACGACACCGTTCGGTTAGATCACGCCGTGCGGCTATGGGCGGTGGGGCGGGGGCCCTCCGGCGCTCGTCGGATCGCCCGTTGGACCTCATCCATTGGCCAGGTTCGCTGAAAGCAAAAGTATAACAAGTCTCCTACGTCCTCTCGTACGTCCCCTCGTAGGGGAAGGAGGTGAGAGCAGAACACCGAGCTGCGTAAGTGCATGCGTGGAGCTGCTTCGGAATTTTCAACTAAAAATGGGCTTGACTCGGATGCGAAGCGCCGGAGTGCTACTGTCTGGCTATGAGGAAGTAGACCCGTCGGTGCCTGAATCCCCGCGATATCGCGGGAGGTGGTAGCTCAACCAGTCCCTTCAACGCTGCCTCTGACTTTCCCGCCCGTGCCTTCTTCCGCTTTCCCCGGCTGACGTTGCTGTAGGGGGGATGTAAGAGAGCCCAGTGGAGTGCAGTCGATTAAGGGCTAGCGGTCACATAGAAGGTAGAATGCCTCTCGCGAAATCCAATCTGGACCATAGCAAAGAAATCTCGGCCGAGAAGGTTTCGCCTGATCTCCCGCTCGCTGAAGCCGACCTCGAGTGGGAAACGACCGAGATCGGGATGCGAAATGATTACTTGATGAAGCCTGGCATTAATGCCATGCCCGGCCGATGGCGAGTACGATTGGGGTCGTCCATCCATGAGTTGAAGGCCGATTGCGGATGCGATTTGTCCATCAAACAAAGACTTGCCAGTCCCCGAGTCCACGTGTACATCGATCTCGACCGTCATCGACGGATCGGCTGGGTTCATGAGTTGAATCTGAAGTATCGGGCATCTCTTCCCGCGATCATCATGGGGATAGACATACTCGTGGTCGTACGAGACAAGAGTTGCCATTCTTCATAGCCCCATGCGCACGGAGCCTTCAGGCTCGTCGGAAACCTTGAAGACATAGGGCACTTGGACTCCCTTTGTCCGGGCCTCCTCAACCACCTTCGCTACATCTGGCCCGTGAGCCACTATCGTCTCACCCTCTAAGCAGACCCATTGACCAGCGAGCGGATTGAGAATCTCCTGGCAAGTTTCGCGAAAGCGCAATTCACGGCTGCGCCACGAGCCGAAGACTCTTGATGCCTCTTTCGTAGCCGGGACCATATAGAAGAACACAGGTCCACTTGGCGTGCCGCCATACCAGGACTGAGTCGTGATCAGCGCCCTTCCTGTGGCGCTACAGACTATGCAGCCGCCGGACAACTGAGTAGTTACTCCATAGTGAACGGGTGCCGCGTTGCCCCCTATGGCCACATGAGGTACAGCCATTGCTCCTGCCAGCCTAGACCACGAGGCAATAGGAACAGAATGTTTCACCGAATCTGCTGCCATGGTTGCTCTCCCGTAGTCCGCGCTCTCTCCAACTCTGGGAGCATGCTATTCAGGTGCTGCCTGAGAGCTTGCGTAGCCGTAAAGGTAAGAACTACCCTCACTACTGGCTCAACTTCAAAAATTTGCTCTGGTGTGGGTGCGGGAACAGGTATCGTCGCTCCCAATTGTTTCAACTTCAACTGCTCCTTGTGTGGGGCGATGTATCGCCGAAATTCTAGGACCGTTTCGTCAACGGTAAGTTGCAATGTCACAATGTTGGCAAAATACGTCGGTGGTTCCTGCTTGCCGGCACCCTCGGACATACCTACCTCCCTTTGGGTGGGTCGGTGAATTTGCTTTTGGGCCAGGTGCCGCCAGTGCTCGTGCGGGCCCAGCGCAGGCCCGGGGACCCCCCGAAAGCGACCTGAGCATGGCGCAGCGAGGGGGGCTGTGTCAAGCCAAACATTGGCTACCCTTGACCAGCAACCAGACAGCCCGGCACTCTGGCAATTCGGCATTCCAGATTGGCGGATTGCCCAGTCGCCCAGTTACCAAATTGCCAGGTCGCCTGAGTGCCTCAAAGCTTCTCTTCGGCGCGCCCCTTCTCGTAGTCCTTCCGCTTGTTCGGCAGGTACGTCGGAATCGGCACGTCCCACCAGCCGCTTTTGGACACGCCGGTGTGAGGCCACTTCCTCGCAGTCATGATCTCCACCAGGCTCGGCCGCCCGGATGCCAGGGCCTTCTTAACGGCAGGACCGACGTCCTCCGGGTCCTCGATCCGCCGGGCGTTCAGCCCGAAGGCCTTGGCGCAGTCCGCGAAGTTGGCGGAGTAGGGGGAGCCGTCTTTCCGCTCGAAGCTCACGCCGATGAGCCGCTTCTCCCCGAAGGCGTTATACTGCAGGTTCATGATGGAGCGGAAGCCGCAGTTGTTGAGGACGATGTACAGGACCGGCAGGTCCAGTTGGGCCACCACCGCCATCTCCTGCATCGTCTGCATGAAGTCGCCGTCGCCCGCGATGCCGAGGACCGGCGCCTTGGGCGCGGCCAGCTTGGCCCCGATGGCGCCCGGCACGGTGAAGCCCATGGTGGAGAAGCCGCCGCTGGTGATGTGGGTCCGGGGCCGGTACACCTCGAACTCCTGCCAGACCTGCCCCTGGGGCAGGCCGGCGCCCGTCACCACGATGGTGTCCCGCGGGGTCGCGGCCCGGATCTCCTTCAGCGCGCGGGAGATGGTCATGGGGCGAGTGGGCGAGTTCTGCATCTTGGCCAGCACCTTGTCCCACTCGGCGTTGAGTCGCTGGATCTCCTTGAAGTAGGGCGTCCCCTTGTAGCCCTTAGGCTTGCTCAGGTCCTGGAGCTGCGCGAGAAGGTCGGCCAGCCCAGCCTTCGCGTCCGCCAGCATCCCGATGGTGGTCGGATAGTTCTTGCCGATCTCGTGGGGATCAATGTCGATCTGGATCAGTTTCGTGGGCGGAATGGCGAAGCTGGCCCCGTGCCGGTACGAGGAGGCAACCCAGTCGGTGAAGCGGCACCCCACGGCCAACAGGACGTCGGCCGACCGGCACACGGCGTTGCCCACGGTGCTGGCGGTGTCGCCGGGATGCCAGCAGTACAGCGGGTGATCTTCGGGGAAGGCGCCCTTCCCCATCCACGTCGTCGCCACGGCGGCGCCGAGGAATTCCGCCACCGCCTTGAGCTCGTCGGCCGCGTTGGCCGTGATCACGCCCCCGCCCACCAGGATCACGGGGCGCTTGGCCTTCAGGAGCAGCTCCGCGGCCCGCCGGATGGCGTCGGCGTCGGCCCGCAGGCGGCCCCGCGGCTCCCGCTCGTCGGGGTCGGGCAATTCCACGTCGGCCGCGTCGGCGGCCACATCCATGGGTAGATCCACCAGGACCGGCCCCGGCCGGCCGCTGAGCATCTGGTTGAAGGCGCGATGCATGACGTAGGGCACCTGATCCACCCGGCTCAGTTGCCAGTAGCGCTTGACCACAGGCTCCAGGATGCGGGGGAAGTTGGACCACTGGACCCGCTCGATCTCCTGCAGAACGGTGTGGCCGCGCATGTAGGTGTGGGTGCTCCCGGTGATGAGGAGGACGGCCGTGGAGTCCACGTAGGCCTGAGCCATGCCGATGACGGTATTGGTGGCCCCCGGACCGATGGACGTGGTGACGGCCAGGGGCTGCCCGCTGACCCGGTAATACGCGTCGGCCAGATGGACGCCGCTCTGCTCGTGCATCACCTGGATCATCTTGATCTTGTCCTGGCGATCCACGACCGCGTCCAGCAGTGCCACATTCCCGTGCCCCGGGATGCCGCAGATGAAGGGCACGCCCTGCCGAATCAGGTACTCGACGACGATCTCACCACCCGTCAGCCGCATAGCCGTGCCTCCTGTGGTCGATGCGCGTCTTCCTAAGGCTAGATCTCGAAAGCGTTCGGTGGTTCGGGAGTTCGGGGGTTCGGTTGTTCCGGCTTCTTCAGAACGCTCGAACGCCCGAACCCTCGAACATCCGAACGCTCTGCGATCTTTCCGCCGGGCGGCCCTATGCATATCGGAAAGCGCCCTCAGGGTCAAGGTGGATCGGCAGGCGGTCCGTCCATGAAACGGGCAATGTGCCTTATACGCCTTTACACCGCCCGCCACGGTTGATATAAGTCAGCCCATGCGTGCTACCGCTTCGGTTGTCTCCGCGAAGGGCCGGGATATCGCCGTCGTCACGACGGCCCAGTTCTTCCTGGGTTTCGCCCTGAACTTCATGTTCGTCTTCCTCCCCTTCTACGTCCAAACTATCAGCACGCTGGACGAGGCGGCCACGCTCCGCTGGACCGGCCTCATCGTGGGCGCCGCCTCGGCCATGGCCACCTTCGGCTCCCCCTTCTGGGCGAGTCTCACGGACCGGTTCAGCCCGAAGGTACTCTTCGAGCGGGGCATCCTTTCCCACGTGATCCTGGTCGCCCTCATGGGGTTCGTCACCGACCTGCGGTTGCTCCTGGGGATCCGGATCCTGCAGGGCTTCTTCGGGGGCATCTCCACCATCGGGCTGATCATCGTGTCGGCCATCTCGAGCGAGGACCAGTTGGCCCGCCGCATGGGGATGTACCAGTCCGCCCTCACCATGGGGCAGATCTTCAGCCCGCCCCTGGGCGCCATGGCGGCGGCCGCCTTCGGCTTTCGGGGGGCGTTCCTGGCGTCCAGCCTGATGCTGCTCGGCATCTTTATTTTCTGCCTGGTGGGGCTGAGTCCCCTGCCGCCCCGCCCGCGCCCCACTGCCAGAGAGGAACTGTCCCGCCGGCAGCGCTGGCTAGCCTGGGCCATCGCATTTGCGGGGACGGTGCAGATCGTCTTCCTGCCCAGCGTCCTGCCGACGATCCTCCGGAACTTCAACGTGCCCGAGCCGCAGCAGCTGGTGGCCGCGGGAACGATCGTCTTCGCCTACGGCGCCTCGGCCGCTGCAGGCTCCTACGGGCTCAGCTGGCTGGCCGGGCGTCTCTCGCCTCAGCGACTGGTCCTGGCCTCGGCGCTGGGCGCCTCGATCTTCCAGGTCCTGCTGATCCTTGGGGTGGGCCCGGTGACCTTCACACTCATCCGGATGATCCAGACCGCCCTGGCTGCGGGGATCTTTCCCCTCATCCTGGCCCAGATTGCGGGCCGGGGCCACGGCCAGACCATCGGGTTCATCAACACGGCGCGGTTCGCGGGCAACGCCGCGGGACCGGTGATCGCGACCTTCGTCCTGGCTCATTCCAACTTCCTCTCCCTCTATGTGGTCCTGGGGCTGGGCCTGGCAGCCGTGGCGGTCGGCCACCACCTGGGTGCGAGGCACTTGGCAAGAAATCGCTAGGGAAATTCCCGCTCCTGCGGTAGGGTACGGGGCCGATAGCGGCTGAAATGCCGGCCAGGGTTCCGGACCCTGGCATGGAAGCGCTCGAAGGAGGCGCCATGGCAGGAACCTCTCGACAGCATCGCGGGGAGAAACGGCGGAAGGAGCTGGCGCGCAAGGCTCGGCAGGAAGAGAAACGCCAGCGGAAGTCGGAACGGCAAACTAGCGGTGCGGGCAGCGGTCCGCCCATTGACTGGGAAGCGGGCGAGACCGGATCCCCGCTCCAAGGGAGTCCGGAGTCCTCCGGACCCTCCGCCGATTCCGGCGCTGAGACACCTCCCGGCGACCCGCAGGATGTGAAGCCGTCCTGATTACGCCCCCCCCGCCTGATCCGCGCCTCGCGTAGAGCCTTCGGGAAATTGTCGCAATATCCCCCGGTGCCCCTCTCACTCGATCTCTCTCCCGATCCGCCCCTGTCGAATTTTCCGGAGGCGGGCGGAGAGAAACGATGCGGGTGAAGAGGGGTGGTCCGTCGGATTAGCCTCAGCCCAAACAGTGCAGCAGTTGAACCGCCAAGACGCCAAGTGCACCAAGAAGCTCCACCTTTTCACGGGCGAATGGGGACGAGAGACGAAAGCCCGCTCGTAACTTCTGGTCCTGAATTCGCCACCAGGCTTGATGAGACCTGGCGCGCCTTTGCGGCCTTGGCGACCTTGGCGGTGAAATATTTTGGCTCAGACCAGGTGGAGAGAGAGTCGAATCAGGACCACACGCCCGGGATACGAGCGCTGCACTTGGGGCAGGTGCCGTCGGGCCCGAGGCGGTTCGCCAGCACCTCGAAACCGACGCGTTCGATCAAGAGGGTCTTGCAGGACGGGCAGTCCGTGTTTTCCAGCGTGCCGATGCGCCCGGGGATGTTGCCGGCGTACACGAAATTGAGGCCCTCCGTCTTGCCGATCTCGGCCGCGCGGATCAGGGTCTGGGCCGGGGTCCATCCCCGGTCGGTCATCTTGTAGTCCGGATGGAAGGCGGTGACGTGCCACGGGATGTCCCGCGACACCCCGGCCAGGAACCGGGCGATGTCCCGGAGCTCTTCGTCGCTGTCGTTGAACCCCGGCACGATCAGCGTCACGATCTCGACCCAGAACCCCTTCTGGACCAGGAGCTGGATCGTATCCAGGACCGTCTGGACTTGCCCGCCCAGCTTCCGGTAGTTCTTGTCGTTGAACCCCTTCAGATCCACCTTGTACAGGTCCAGCCACGGGCGAAGGTAGTCCAGGACCTCGGGCGTCCCGTTGCCGTTGCTGACGTAAGAGGTCTTCAGCCCGTGCGCCTTCGCGACCTTGAAGACCTCGACCGCCCACTCGCTGGTGATCAGCGGTTCGTTGTAGGTGCTCGTGACGATCGGGGCGCCGTAGTCCAGGGCGCAGCGGGCGATATCCTCGGGAGAGAGGATGTTGGGACGGGCGATGGCCTTCGGGTCGCGGATGGCCTGAGAGGTGATCCAGTTCTGGCAATAGCCGCAATGGTAGTCGCAGCCCAGCATCCCGAAGGACAGGGCCTGGGATCCCGGCAGGGCGTGGAAGAAGGGCTTCTTCTCCACCGGGTCAAGCTGGAGGGACGTGCCGATGTAGCCGCTCGGGACGTAGAGAACGCCCCCCCGGTTGAAGCGGACCTTGCAGATCCCGTCCCGGCCTTCCGGGATCAGGCAGCGGTGGCCGCAGGCATAGCAGCGCACGCGCTCCTCGGGCAGCTTCTCATACAGCTGACCTTCGGTGGTGAGGCGGGTCAGGACATCCTTGAGGGTGAGGGGAGCCGTCGTGGACATCGTGTGACACCCCAGAACAACCTGAGTATAGGGAATCCTCGGCTTCGGCGCAAGCCTGCCGGGCTCGCCCCCGAGGCCGCCGTTCCGTTTCTGTCCCCTGCCCTCGGCCACCCACGCTTTGGCGCGGGTGCCCGGCTTTCGCCTCGCCCACTGTGGCTACGAGGAAGGCGGCCTCCCCGGCTTCGGCGGCTGGGCGATGATCTGGAGGAGGGCCTGCATCTCCTGGTCGCGGGACTTTTTCATGACGAGACCGCGGGAGATGGCGAAGAGCAAGAGTTTTCCGTCGGGCGTTTCCTGCTCCAGGTGATGGATGAGGTCCTTGTAGCGGATGGTCGTCTCCCCGAAGTCGGCAAAGATTCGCTCCGGGTCCACCTTCTCCACCTCCAGCCATCTGCGGACCTCGGCGATGGCCTCTTCCTTGCTCAAGAGGGGGATTTCATCGTCCTGGGGGTCTTGCATCGGGATGTCCTTCTCCGGGCTCTCCGTTCTCGGCGCTCGGCGCTCGCTCCTCGGCGCTCCGTTGTCCCCTCTCGGCTCTCGGCTCTCGACTCTCCGCTCTCCCCACATTGTATGGGGCCTATCGGTGGTCGGCAAGCGCAATCCCCGTCCTCCTTGGAAAGCCGTGCTTGGTCTGATATAGTCGCCGTGCAGTCGCGAAGGCCTGGGGGGTCGATGCCGAGTCGCGAGGAACTGGAAGAACTGGAAGAAGAGGACCGCCGCGTACGCCAGCTCCGTATCGCCGTGAACCTTGCCCTGAGCGTGATCGGCCAGACGGACATGAGCCTGACCCAGGCCCAGGAGATGGTGGCCGCCGCCCGCAGCATGGCCCTGCGCCTTTTTCCAGGGAAGGAACTGGCCTTCGACCTGATCTACCTCCCGCGCTTTCGCCGCCTTTTGGCCGAGCGCTTCGGCTACTCCCGCCCTATCCTGTCCGGGTAGGGGCTGATCGCCATGCCTTCGCTTCGCCCTCCGCGTGTCGCCGACGGCCGACCTCGCCCTTCGGGGGGAGTTCGACTTGGCGCCCACATGTCCATCGCCGGGGGGCTGGACCAGGCGCCGCTCCGGGGCAGGCAGGTCGGATGCGACACCATCCAGGTCTTCACCAAGAGCAATCGGCAGTGGCAGGCCAGGCCGCTCACCCACCCGGAGGTGGAGGCCTTCAAGGCGAACCTGGAGGCAACGGGCATCGGCCCGGTGGTGGCGCACGACTGTTACCTGGTCAACCTGGCCGCGCCCCGCGGGCCCCTATGGAAGAAATCGGTGGCGGCCTTCCGGATGGAGCTGGAACGCGCCGAGCGCCTGGGGATCCCGTACCTGGTGACCCATCCCGGCTCGCATGCGGGGGCAGGCGAGGCGGAGGGGATCCGCCGGGTGGCGGAGGCCCTGAACGTCCTGCACGCTGCCCTGTCCGGCCACCGGGTCCAGATCCTGCTGGAGACCACCGCCGGTCAGGGGACCAGCCTGGGGTATCGCTTCGAGCAGCTCGCGGCGATATTGGCGCAGGTCGAGCAGGCGGACCGCGTCGGCGTCTGCCTGGACACCTGCCACGTCTTCGCCGCAGGATACGACATCCGTTCGGCCGAGGGCTACCGGAAGGCCCTGGAAGAGTTCACGGCGTGTCTGGGCCTCACGCGCCTGAAGGCCATCCACCTGAACGATTCCAAGGCGGGCCTGGGCAGCCGGGTGGACCGGCACGAGCACATCGGCATGGGACGGTTAGGACTGGAGTCGTTTCGCCGGATCCTGAACGACCCTCGCCTTCGCCGGGTGCCCATGATCCTGGAGACCCCCAAGGACGACGACTTCATCACGGCCGATCGCCGCAACCTGGCCCGCCTGCGGCGCCTGCTGAATGGCCGAGGCCGGCGGGGGAGTGCAGCATGATCGAGATGCGCCAGGATCCCACCACCCGCACCTGGATCCTCGTGGGCCACACGGGGGGCGATCCCGGACGCAGGGAGGCCCCCGACGGCTGCCCCTTCTGCCCGGGGCGCGAGGCGGAGACGCCCCCGGCGGTCGCGGTCATCCCGGGGCCAGACGGGGCCTGGCGCGTTCGCGCCTTCCCCGACAAGATGCCCGTGTTCCAGGTGGAGGGCGACCTGGGCCGGGAGGGCGAAGGCCTCTACGATCGCATGCGGAACGTGGGGGCACACGAGGTGGTGGTGGAGACGCCGGAGCACGCCACGACCCTGGCCGGCCTTGCCGTGGAGGACGTCGCCCGCGTCCTCCAGATGTTCCGGCAGCGGATCCAGGACCTGAAGAAGGACATCCGCTTTCGCTACGTCCAGGTGTTCAAGAACCAGGGTTCCCAGGCGGGCTCCGTGATCTCGCACGCGCACTCGCACCTGGTGGCGACGCCCGTGATCCCGCGCCGCCTCGAGGCCGAGCTGCGCTGGAGCAAGCGCCACTTCGACCTGAAGGAGCGGTGCCTGTACTGCGACATCCTCCGCCAGGAACTGGAGCAGGGGACGCGACTGGTGGAGCGGCAGGCGGACTTCGTGGCCTTCTGCCCTTTTGCTCCGCGTTTCGCCTATGAGGTTTGGGTGTTCCCGGTGGTTCATGGTCACCGGTTCGAGGACCTCGATGACCCCGCCTTGGCGGGGCTGGCCGCGGTGCTGAAGTCCGTCCTCCAGCGGGTGGAGCGGAAGGTGCCCGATTATCACCTGGTCCTCCACACCGCTCCCAATGAGAAGTCACCGCCGGTCTGGGGCCATCCGTGGGAGAGCCTGCACGACGACTTCCACTGGCACATGGAGGTGCTCCCGCGGCAGGCGGAGGTGGCCCGCCTGCACCGGGAGGAAGAGTTCTACGTGAACCCGGTCGCGCCCGAGGAGGCGGCGCGACAACTGCGGGAGACGCGCATCGGCTGACCCGCGCGGGACGTCGGGCTCCGACGTCTTGCACCGGGGAGGTGCTGCGCGTTTCCCCCGAGCATTGCGAGAGGAGATCGGTGTGACGACCCCCCGTATCTCCCGGGTCCGCCCGCTGGCCGGTGTCGAGGGCGGCCGGGTGACGATCCTCGGCGAGGGCCTGTGCGACCCCGTGGTGGGGCAGCCCACGCCCCGCTTTGACGGAACCGAGAGCCGGCCCCTGATCGCCTCGCCCACCAAGATCATCGCCCCCATCCCCGAGGGTGCCACCTCGGGGTTCATCCAGATCGTGTGGCCGGATGCGGTGGCCGAGGGCCCGTTCTTCGAGGTCGCGGTAAAGCTGGCGGACGATCTGCACCCCGTGGCGAATCCCGTGGTGGACCGCGAGGGATACATCATCACCACCTTCAGCGGCCCCCGGGGGCAGGCGGCCCCCGGGGGCACCTCCGTCTTCCGGATCTCCCCGGATGGCAGGGCGGAGCCGTACCTGAACGACCTGGTGAACCCCACTGGCCTGGCTCTGGATCCGGCCGGCACGCTGTTCATCTCGTTCCGGAACGACGGAACCATCCGCAGGGTCACGGGTCCCGGCCAGACCGAGGTCTTCATTGACGGGATGGGCATCGCCACCGGGATCGCCTTCAACCCGGAGGGGACGCTGTTCGTGGGCGATCGCTCCGGCGGGATCTTCGCCGTGGATCCCCACGGGGCCACACGACGATTTGCAAAACTCCCGGCCAGCGTGGCCGCCTACCACCTGGCCCTCGGCCCGGATGGGGACCTGTACGTGACGGCCCCCACCCTGTCCAACGACGATCCCGTCTTCCGGATCAGCCCGCGCGGGACAGTGTCCCGCTCCTTCGAGCATCTGGCCCGGCCCCAGGGCCTGGCCTTCGACCGGGACGGAAACCTCTTCGTGGTCGCGATCCACCAGGGAGAGCGCGGGATCTTCCGGATCGGGAGCGACGGGAAGGCCACGCTGGTTGTGGCGGGCGAGAACCTGGTCGGCCTGGCGTTCGACGGCCGGGGCCGCATGGTCATCGCCAGCACCAATGCGATCTACCGGCTCGCATGGTCGGGGAGCTGATGACGACTGCCAGAGGGGATACTGCCAATGGCTGACCGGGCAACAGCCGAGATGGACGACCTGATTCACGACCTCAGGAAGCGGATCACGGGCGAGGTCCGATTCGATCCCATGAGCAAGGTGCTGTACAGCACCGACGCCAGCATCTACGAGATCGAGCCCCTGGGCGTCGTGATCCCCAGGACGCCCGAGGACGCCATCGCGGCCGTGGAGATCTGCGGCCGGCACGGCGTCCCGATCCTCCCGCGCGGTGCCGGCACCGCCCTGGCCGGCCAGGCCGTCGGCCGGGCCGTTCAGTTGGACATGTCCAAGTACCTCAACACGATCCTGGAGGTGAACGTGGAGGAGCGCTGGGCGCGCATCCAGCCCGGCGTCGTCCTGGACGAGCTGAACGCCGAACTCCGGCCCCACGGCCTCTGGTTCGCGCCCGACGTCTCCCCCAGCGACCGCGCCACCATCGGCGGCATGATGGGGAATAACTCCTCGGGAGCCCGCTCCATCATCTACGGAAAGACCATTGACCACGTGCTGGAGATGCGGGTCATCCTGGCCGACGCCCAGGTGATCACGGCCCGCGCCCTGTCCGATGCCGAGCTGGAGGCGAAGCTGCGGACGCCGGGGCTGGAGGGGGACCTCTACCGGGTAATCCAGCGGCTGGCCACGACCCATCGCGACGAGATCCGGAAATGCTACCCCAAGATCATGCGCCGGGTGGGCGGCTACAACCTGGACGAGTTCGTGAACGGGAAGCCTTTCAACCTGGTGAAGATGCTTGTCGCCTCGGAAGGGACGCTGGCCACCACGCTGGAGGCCAAGATCAACCTGGTGCCCCGCCCCAAGCTGACCGCCCTGATGGTGGTCCACTACCGGACCATGATCGAGGCCCTGGAATCCACCATGGAGATCCTCTCGACGGGACCGGCGGCCGTCGAGCTGGTGGACAAGTACATCATGGACCTCACCCGGGCCTCCCTGGAGTACGCCCGGCAGATGACCTTCGTCCAGGGCGATCCGGGGTCACTTCTCATAGTGGAGTACCACGGGACCTCGCGGGAAGAGCTGGTGGCCAAGCTGGACCGGCTGGAGACCCACCTCCAGCGCCAGCACATCGGCATCGCCTTCACCCGGGCCGTGACCCCCGAGGAACAGCAGAAGATCTGGAAGGTCCGCAAGGCGGGGCTGGGCCTCCTCCTGGGGATGCCGGGGGACAAGAAGCCGATCGCCGGGATCGAGGATACGGCCGTGCCCCCCGAGCGGCTGGCGGAGTACATCAAGCGGTTCGACCAGATCGTCCGGTCCCACGGAACGGAGGCCGTCTACTATGCCCACGCCTCCGTCGGCTGCCTGCACATCCGGCCCCTCATCGACCTGAAGCAGGACCCGCAAGTGGAGAGGCTGCGGTCCATCGCCGAGCAGGTCTGCGACCTGGTGATGGAGTTCGGCGGCGCCATGAGCGCCGAGCACGGGGACGGCCTGGCCCGGTCGTGCTGGAACGAGAAGTTCTTCGGGCCGACGCTCTACCAGGCGTTCAAGGATCTCAAGGCGGCCGCCGACCCCAAGACCATCATGAACCCGGGCAAGATCGTGGACGCGCCCCCCATGACGGAGAACCTGCGCTTCGGGGGCACGTACCGCGCCCGCCAGGTCCAGACGTTCTTCAAGTACACCCGAGAGGGTGGTTTCGATCGCGCCATCGAGATGTGCAACGGCGCGGCTGTCTGCAAGAAGAAGCTGGAGGGGACCATGTGCCCCTCCTACATGGTCACGCGGGAGGAGGAGCACTCCACCCGCGGCCGGGCCAACGCCCTGCGGGCGGCCATCAACGGCCGCCTGCCGGCCGACGCCCTGACCAGCCCGCGGATGTACGAGGTCCTGGATCTCTGCCTGGAGTGCAAGGGCTGCAAGGCCGAGTGTCCGTCCAACGTGGACATGGCCAAGCTGAAGTACGAGTTCCTGGCCCACTACCATGCCCGGCACGGGACGCCACTGCGGGCCCGGATCTTCGGCAACATCGAGCGGCTGAACCGTTTGGGCTGCGCCTTTGCCCCGCTGTCCAACTGGGTCGCGAACAGCACACCGGCCCGCTGGTTCCTGCACAGCGCGCTGGGCATCCATAGGAACCGGCAGCTTCCGCCCTTCGCCTCCCAGACGTTCGACCGCTGGTTCGCCTCGCGAAACGGTGGGCCGGTCCGTAGGACTCCGGACTCCTCCGGAGCGGCCGCGCCGAGCCAGGGGCCCGTCGTCCTCTTCAACGACTGCTACATGACCTGCAACTATCCGGAGATCGGCAAGGCCGCGGTGAAGGTGCTGGAGGCGGCCGGCTTCGAGGTGGTCCTGGCGGACAAGAAGTGCTGCGGCCGCCCCATGATCTCCAAGGGGCTGATCCACGAGGCCAAGGCGAACGCCGCCGACAACGTGGACCGGCTGTCAGCGTATGCGGGGAAGGGGATCCCCATCGTGGGGTGCGAGCCCAGTTGCATCCTTACCTTCCGCGACGAGTACCCCGATCTGCTGGATGACCCCCGCGCCGGCGACCTCGCCAAGCAGACCTTCATGATCGAGGAGTTTTTGGTGGGCCTGAAGGAGCGCGGCGCCCTGAACCTGCCGTTCTCGGATGGCGCTAGGTCTCTCCTGCTCCACGGCCACTGTCACCAGAAGGCGCTGATCGGGACCAGTCCCAGCCTCCAGGTCCTTCGGATGCTGCCGGGGGCCACGGTGGAGGAGGTGGACTCGGGCTGCTGCGGGATGGCCGGCTCCTTCGGCTACGAGAGGGAGCACTACGAGCTGTCGCTTGCCATCGGCAACCGCCGGCTGTTCCCGGCGGTCAAGGCCAAGGGGTCGGAGTGCGAGATCGTGGCGGCCGGCGTCTCCTGCCGGCAGCAGATCGCCCACGGCACCGGGCGGCGTGCCCGCCACCTGGTGGAGGTCCTGGCCGACGCCCTCCCCTGATCCTGGTCCGGCGGCGGGTCCAGTCCCTGGAGGCGTACGAGACGGCTTCGCGCATCGGACGACCTTTTCCCCGCATCACAACACATGCCGAGGCGGTTGCTCTCTCCGAGGGAGGAACAGCATCATGGGGTTCTTCACCCGCAAGTCAACGATGCCGTCCAGGCAGGAGATGCTTCCGGGCCGCGCCGAGCGCATGCGTGTGCCGGCTGCCCACTTCGTGAATGGGAACCGCCTCGAGCCGCTCTTCCCGGCGGGAACCGAGCTGGCCATGTTCGGCATGGGCTGCTTCTGGGGCGCAGAGCGGATCTTCTGGCAAAGACGGGGGGCCTATTCGACTGCGGTCGGATACGCCGGAGGGCTTGCCCCCAACCCAACCTATGAAGAAGTGTGCGGCGGGCTCACGGGGCACACCGAGGTCGTGCGCGTGGTTTTCGAACCGACTGTGATCTCCTACGAGTCCCTCCTGCGTCTCTTCTGGGAGAACCACGATCCGACGCAGGGCATGCGCCAGGGGAACGACGTCGGCACCCAGTACCGGTCGGCGATCTACTGCTACGATGTGGCGCAGCACGCGGCCACCGAAACCTCACGGCAGGCATACCGGAACGCGCTCACCGAGGCCGGCCTTGGGCCGATCACGACCGAGATCCTCGACGCCCCTGAGTTTTACTATGCCGAGGAGTATCACCAGCAGTACCTCGCGAAAAACCCAGGGGGGTACTGCGGCCTCGGCGGAACCGGCGTCTCCTGTCCGAGTAGCTCTGCACAGGGGATATACCTGCCGTAAGTCCGGGGATTGAGACCAGTGGTGGAAGGTTAACGAAAAGCCACCAAAGCCGAAACATCCTCGAATTACAGCCGGGTCACCACTTCACTCAACATCCGCTCAGTTTTCGCCTGCCGTCGGCCTACAGCAAGTAGCTTTCCCGGTACCGCTTCAAGAATGCGCGCAGTCGGTCGGTCGAGGGGTTTGAAAACAGTTCCTTCGGACTGCCCTGCTCGACGATGAGGCCCTCGTCCATAAAGATGACACGGTTTGCGATATCCCGGGCAAACTGCATCTCATGGGTGACCACCACCATCGTCATCCCGTCGCGTGCCAGCTGTTTCATCACCGTCAGCACTTCTCCCACGAGCTCGGGATCGAGGGCCGAGGTGACCTCGTCGAATAACATGACCTTCGGCTGCATGGCCAGTGCGCGAGCGATAGCCACGCGCTGCTGCTGCCCTCCGGAGAGTTTCAGCGGATATTCGTTAATTTTGTCCGACAGGCCAACGCGCGCCAGCAGATCACGCGCACGTGCCTCCGCCTCTTCCCGAGGTATCCTCTTCACTCGGATGGGCGCGGCCGTCACATTCCGCAGCACGGTCATGTGAGGAAACAGATTATAGCTTTGGAAGACCATCCCGATGTTGGCCCGCGCCATATCGATCTCGCGCTCAGGGCACCGCATGCGCCGCCCGTCCGGCCCGATACGGTATCCGATCATCTCTCCGTCGATCAGGATCTCACCTTCCGTGTATTCGTCGAGGAAGTTGACGCACCGCAGAAGCGTCGTCTTGCCCGACCCGCTGGGGCCAATGATTACCACCACCTCCTGCGGGTCGATTGAGAGCCCGACGCTTTTCAAGACCTGGAGGCGCCCGAACCGCATGCTCACGTTGCGCAGCTCGATCATTGGATGCCGTGCCCGGAGCCTGGTCTCAGTGGACAAAGCGTGTTCGCTCCTCGAGGTAGAGTCCATAGCGGGACAGGGAATAGCAGAGAACGAAATAGAGGGCTGCCACCCCGCCGAAGATCTGGAGCGGGGCGAACGTCCGCTCCGCTACCTCCCGGCCCGCCAGCGTCAGTTCCCACATGCTGATGATCGACACCAACGATGTGCTCTTGATCAGCAAGACGCACGTGTTGACAAAGGGCGGCGCCACCACACGGAAGACCTGGGGGAAAATGACAATGCGCAACATGAGTGGTCGAGGCATGCCGAGGCTGCGTGCGGCATCCCACTGGGCCTTCGGCAGCGAGAGGATGGCTGCCCGGAAGACCTCGCTCATGAATGCGCCGAAGTAGATCGACATGACGAGAATCCCACCGAGAACCGGCGGGAGGTTGATGCCCGAAAAGGGCAAGACGAAATACATGAAGAACAGGAGCACCAGGAGAGGCACGCCCCGGATGATGTAGAGATAAACCCCCATCAACCCGCGGAGAAGACGTCCACCGAATATGCGGAGGAGCGCAACGAGCACGCCGATGACCGTGCTCGGGATGACGGTGGCAATCGACAACAGAACCGTGAAGCCGGCTCCCCTGACCAGGTACCAGAAATTCTCGATCAGAACAGTGGGTAGCATCAGTCGGCCATCACAGGAATATGGCAACGCGACGTTCGTAGAGGCGCAACATTCCCGTCACGATCGAGGTCATCACCAGGTAAAAAGCAGCGAGAGTGAAAAAGATCTCGTACGTCGCCGCGGTACGCTCGCTCAACAGCTTGCCGGCCTGGGTGAGGTCGCCGACCGCGATCGCGGATACGAGGGAGGTATCTTTGATGATGAGAATGAATTGGTTGCCGAGCGCGGGAATCACCCGCGCGATTGCCTGCGGCAGCACCACCAGCCGCAACGTCAACCAACGGGTCATGCCCAGCGCCCTGGCGCCCTCGATCTGCTTGCTGCTGATGGACTGAAGACCACCACGATAGATTTCAGCGACGTACGCGCCATTTTGCAGCGCGAGAGCGAGGAGCCCTGAGAGGAATCCGGAGAGCCCGAAGCCCGCCATCGCAAAGCCGAAGTAGATGAAGTACATCTGGACGAGGACCGGCGTGTTGCGAACAAGCTGGATGTATCCGCCGGCAAGGGATCTCAGCATCCGGTACCGCGACAGCCGTACGAGGGCAACCACCAGCCCCCAGACCAAGGCGATACAGATCGTGAGAACCGACAGCTCTACCGTGACGACCGCCCCGTCGAGAAAATAGTGAAAATTCCGGATTACGAAGGAGAAATGGAGAGGCACGGGCTGGGTTGTCCGCAGTTACCGCCAGCGACCCGGAGCGATATCCGGGCCGCTGGCGCGTCAGGTCTCAAGGTTTAAAGGTTTACTTGCTGCCCTTGAGGTAAAACCGCTGCGGTGGTGGGATCTTGCCAAACCACTTTTTGAAGATGTCCGTGTACTCGTTGTAGCGGGATCCGTACCGCATCTCCCTGACCACCGTGTCAAGATACAGCCACCACGTGAAATCTCCAGGCTTCAGGAAGATCGCGTTGTTCGAAACGCCGAGCTTCTCCACAAGATCCGGCAGCACCAGGAGATCCTTGTTTTCCAGCGCATAATAATCGGCGATCGGGAGGTCGGTCTGCATGGCAGTAGCGCGACCGCTCTTGACGGCGAGGAACAGCTCACTGTCCGAGTCAAACCAGACCGTCTTTGCCTTCGGCAGAAAGCGCTTCGCCCGCTCGGCATTCTGCGGGTTATTCTTGCCGGTAATCGTAAACTTTGGGTTGTTCAGATCCTCCAGCGACTTTACCTTCGCGTCCTTGCGGACCAATACGGCCACCCCACTGTCCATGTAAGGGTGGGTAAAGGCCACCTTGCTTGCCCGTTCTGGATAGATGGTCGTTGCGGCAATACCAAGATCGACCTTGCCCGACAGCACGGCAGGGAACCGCCCTTCCGACTGGACGATGACGAACTCAATCTTGTTGGGGTCACCCAACAGGTCTTTGGCGATCAGACGAACAAGGTCAATTTCAAAACCCACCAGCTCCCCGTTCTTGTCCCGAAAGGCTAACGGAGGAGACGTGCTGTACGTTGCGACGATCAGCTTGTCGCGCTTGACCACCATTTCGAGCCGCGACTCTTCCGCCCAGGCGCTCGTTGCGGCTGCGCAAAAGATCATCGCGCCCAGCAGGCAACCAACGATTCGTCCTCTGCGTGAAATCATCATCGTGACCTCCCATGAAGGGAGCCAGGTCTGCGGGTGAAGACACACCGCCCATCCTTTCCCCGGGGTATCGGCGGCAGTTCGCCGGCCGGGAGAGGATGATGTCGGTACCCACTCGCTGGTTGCCTGGTCGTCCCTTCGTTTGACATGGCGGGATGTGTTTTCGGCAGCGCCCCGCCGATGCTGGCTGATAGGGCTGATAAGAATTTGTTTTGGGGCCGGGAGGCGCCGGGGGGTCCGGCAGCCCCGGGGGCGTCAAGTCCTCGGGAACCCGCGCGCCGCGCGAGGGGAGCATGCCTCGCAGCAACGCCGGTTGTCAAGCAGTATCCTGCACCAGGAGGGGAGGGCGGGGCGGGCAGGATGACGTGGCCGGGGAGGGAGAACCGCGAGTCATGTGGGGGTCAGGCAGTCCTCTTGATTCCTTGGAGGGCGAACGACGATGGCCCACTGCCACGGCTACGAGAAAGAGCGCTATGGTTTGCCGGTCGGTGGGGGCACCGGGCGGCGGGCCCATCACCTGGTGGAGGTCCTGGCCGACGCGCTGCCCTGAGCACGATTTGACGCCGGTTGCCATCCCGCCTCGATTACGCAGAAGTGCATTACGCAAATCTGCATAATGCTTTCTTGCATAATCTCGGTTGGCCTGAGCGCCTCCACTGCCATTGTTCTTCCAATCACAACGATTGCGCCCTGAGACGTCCGGTCGAGCAGTCATTTGGCGATTCGGGCTTGGTCTCTCCGGGACCGGTGAGGGATAGTGCTGTGCAATCTGGAGAATCGATTCTCCCGGGGATTCCGTGAAGGGGGCTGCCATGGACCTGAACGCACTGAAGGACGCGGTGATCAACGGGGACCTGAAGGGATGCACCATCCTGACCGAGGTGGCGATCCAGGCAGGGTATTCGCCTCAGAAGGTCCTGACCGAGGCCCTGGTCCCGGCCATGGAGGTCGTGGGGGAGAAGTTCCGGTGCAACGAGGTCTACGTCCCGGAGGTACTGGTGGCGGCCCGAGCGATGAAGAAATCGCTGTCGCTGCTCAAGCCGCTTCTCATCCAGACCGGTGCCAAGCCTGTCGGCGTGGCGGTGGCGGGCACCGTAAAAGGGGACCTGCACGACATCGGGAAGAACCTGGTCTGCATGATGTGGGAGGGTGCCGGGTTCGAAGTGGTGGACCTGGGGGCCGACGTCACCCCGGACAAGTTCGTCCAGGCGGTCAAGGATACCGGCGCCCAGATCGTCGGCATCTCCACCCTGCTCACCACGACCATGCTGGGCATGCGGGATGTCATCCAGGCCCTGGAGCGGGCCCAGCTCCGCGAGAAGGTAAAGGTGATGGTGGGGGGTGCCCCGGTCACCCAGGCCTACGCCAACGAGATCGGGGCGGACGCCTACGGCGAGAGCGCGGCCGTGGCCGTGGAGAAGGCCAAGGCCCTTCTCGGCGTCGCCTGAGACACTGGGCAGACTCACACTTCGTTCGACCGTTCGGCAGTTCGGTCGTTCGGGCGTTCATCGGATCCGGAGGAACCACCGAACTCCCGAACCATCGAACCATCGAACGTGTTTCAATCGACCAGGAGGTCGGGTCATGACGCATCGAGAGCGCGTGCTGACCACCTTGAAACGCCAGGTGCCCGATCGGGTCCCGGTGGATCTCGGCGGGACGCTGGCCAGCACCATCAACATCCACGCCTACCGGCGGCTGATGGCCCACCTCGGGTTCGGCGCAGACCCGCCCGTCGCCTATCTCTCCCGGCGGTCGAACAGCGTGCTGCCGGACGAGCGCCTGCTCTCCCACCTGGACGTGGATTGCCGCGCCGTGATCCTGGACAATCCCGACGTGAACCCGGAACGGGTGCTGCCGGACGGCTCCCTATATGACGAGTGGGGCATCACTTGGAAGCACGTGGGAGAGGGCCAGCACTTCATCAATTCCGATGGCCCCTTCTACAATCAAGAGCCGGATCCCGCGCTGGTGGACAAGTTCGCGTGGCCCGATCCGTTGGACCCCGGACGCTTCCGGACGCTTCACAAGCAGGCCGAGACCCATCGAGCCAACACGGACGCCGCCATCATCTTGGTGCTGGGAGTGGGAGCCGTCCACCAGATCCAGTTCATGCGCGGCTATGCGGACTCGCTCGAAGATCTCATCGTTGCGCCGGATTTTGTTCGGGCCTTCATGGACCGGTACGTGGATTTCTGGGTCCGCGTGACCGAGCGTGCCCTCCGGGAGGGAGGGGACCTCGTGGACGTCGTGATGTTCGGCGACGATCTCGGGACACAGCAGGGACCGGTGCTGAGCCCCGCGCTCTACCGCCGGCTCATCAAGCCGTACCACGTCCGGATGGTCCAGACGGTCAAGCGATTCAACAAGCCCCTGCTCCTGCATAGCTGCGGCTCGGTGGCGGCCTTCATCCCGGACTTCATCGAGGCGGGTGTCGATGCGCTGCATCCCGTTCAGGTCTCGGCCAAGGACATGGACAGCGCGCGGTTGAAGCGGGAGTACGGCCGGGACATCACTTTCTGGGGCGGGATCGACACGCAGCGCGTGCTGCCCACGGGAACCCCGGCTGAGGTCCGGGAGGAGGTCCGGAGACGGATCGCCGACCTCGGCCCCGGAGGCGGGTACGTCCTGGGGGCGGTCCACAACGTCCAGGCTGAGGTTCCGGTAGAGAACGTCCTGGCCATGGTCGAAGCGGCCCGCGAATTCGGCCGGTACTGACCCTCGCCGGTTCAATGTGCAAGGTTCAATGTTCAGCGTTGAACCTTGAACCTCGAACGTTGAACAGCCCGGCAACAAGCAAGGTGAACATGGGGTCCCCAGGGTCGCTGAGGAAGAACCACCTCATCGCCTGCGAAGTCTTCAAGGACGAGTTCGAGGCGGTCTCGCCGCCCGATCTCACCCGGACCTACCTTCCCCAGGGACTCCACCGAACGCCGGGCAAGATGCCGGCCGCCATCCAGGAGATTTTGGACGGCGTGTCGCCGGATGTCGGGTCGATCCTCCTCGGTTACGGGTTGTGTAGCAACGGCGTCGTCGGGGTCGCCTCGCGAACGGCCCCGCTCATCATGCCCAAGGTGCACGACTGCATCGCCCTGCTCCTCGGGTCCCGCGAACGCTACGAGGCAGAGGTTGCAGCCTGCCCCGGGACCTATTACATCACTCCCGGCTGGGCCCTCTACGGGACGACCTCGCTCACCTGCTACAAGAACGAGTACCTGCCCAAGTACGGGGAGGAGACCGCCCGTTACATCGCGACGGAGCTGCTGAAGAACTACACGCGGGTGGTCCTGATTGACCACGGCGTCGGCGACATGAACGCCGCCCGAGATCACGCGAGAGAGATGGCGGAGGTCTTCAACCTGTCGTACATGGAGATCCCCGGGTCACTGGAATACGTCCGTCGCCTCGTCCACGGCCCTTGGGACAGCGAGGACTTCGTCCTGGTTCAGCCCGGCTCTCCCATCACCTCGTCCCCATTCCTGTCCCTCCATACGATCGCCCTGCCCTAGCCGGATACTCGCTGCAGGCTTGGATTCAGTGACGCCGTATGATAGGGTGCGTCTCCGTTCAGCCGGCGAGGAATCGTCCAGGCGCAGCCGAGAGTGGAAAGGAGGATTCATGCGCATCGAACAAGAGCTGGAGAAGCTGGGGTTCACGCTGCCGATCCCGCGACCGGTGGCCGCCTATGTCCCTGCCGTCCGAAGTGGGGATCTGATCTTCACCGCTGGACAGGGCCCCACGGTCGACGGCCGCCCGAAGTTCACCGGGAAGCTCGGACGGGAACTCACGGAGGAACAGGGATACCAGGCCGCCCAGATCTGCGTGGTCAACTGCCTGGCCTGCGTGAAGAGCGTGATCGGCGACCTGGACAAGGTGGAGCAGGTGGTCAAGCTCCTGGGGTTCGTGGCCTCTGTGGACGGCTTCACGCGGCAACCCTGGGTCATGAACGGCGCCTCGGAGTTGTTGATCAAGCTCTACGGGGACCGAGGCAAGCACGCGCGCTCGGCCATCGGCACCAACCAGTTGCCGCTGGACATCCCGGTAGAGGTGGAAATTGTCGTCCGCGTCCGCGACTAGCCCGCGCGGCTTTCGCAATTCTGGCACTGAGGTGTCCCTGGTCCCGGACATTCCCGTCACCCCCGGCTGAAATGAAAAGACCCCAGTGCCGAAGACACTGGGGTCTGAACCGTTACTCCAGCTTCTTTAGAAGCTGCTGAAGGGGTTCATGGTTTCCCAGGTGATCCGATCCTCGACGCGGGCGGCGAGACGTTCAGCCTCGCTCGCATCGGCCTTGAGGTACTGGAATGCGAGATGATAAGCGAGCATCCGCGCCAACCGGGGGGCGTCGTATCCCCAGGTGACGACCTTGCCGTCCACATAGCCGGCCAAGGGCATCGTACCGTTGAGGTAATGCCCTGCCCCGTTGACTTGATAGAGTTGCCGGATGGTGTCTGGTGTCGTGACCACGACTGTCGGCCGACTATCCCCGTTCAGGCGCTTGATGCCCAAGAGCCACGCCACCCGGAGGTAGAGCTGATCCACCTTCTCGACGGGGTAGCTTGTCCCGTCCTGAAGCTCGATCCTCACATACCGGCCCTCGATGGCTGACGTGGGCTTCACGGCCTGCTGGGTTGCCGCACAGCCAGCGACCGAGGCCGCGATTACGAGCCAGGCCAGGAAGCGGCTAGTGCGTGCCATGTTCATGGGTACCACCTCCTTCAAACAGATCAATTGGCATGCCGGTTCCCGGACAATAAGAGGTGGAGTGCAGCTTCGATGCCACCGCGCGAAGATTCCTCTAACATATTGATTTTCCGAATGTCTCTTCCGGTCTGGCCGAACGCCCCAGGGTAACTGAACAATTTTACGTCACGTTCATCCGTCGATACCTCTCCGGCCCCCACCTTCCGTATCCCAGCCCCAAGAAACGACCAACGCCCGGCGAAATGCTAGGGAAGAACCAACTGCAAAATTATCCACAGATTTCGCAGATTGCGCAGATTTCCAAGAGCCCTGAAAAAACCAACGCCCGACTGGGGTCTCAGCCGAGCGTTGCTGTCTGTGGTAATCGGTCAGCTGCCGCTTCAGCTAATGAGCGGCCTCCAGGGCGGCCTTCATGATGCGGAACAGCTCCGTGTTGTGCCGGAAGCCGACCAGCTCCTCGGAGCCGGGCCCCGACCCGAAGGCGAACAGGGGCGACGCGGTGTGTGTCTGGCTGGCCCAGCCCACCCGGAGATAGGGCCGCAGCACGAACGCCAGGGAGTGGAGGGTGGCATAGCTGTAGTTGCTGGGATCCAGCTTGCGGATGGTGTCGTTGGCGACGATCTTGGCCTCGTCCTCGGTGATCTCGACCGCCAGGTGCCGCTTCACCACCTCCCGGATCTTCTCGGGCGTGGGGGTCTTGCCGAGCTCCTCCACGATGAGCTCCATGGAGGTCTGGGCCTTCTGGATCGCCGAGAGGTCAATCCCGACGTACTCCTTGCTGTCTTTGCTGTGCCCGATCAGGGCCATGCCGCCGGTCTCGTGGTCGGCCGTCACGATGAGGAGCGTGTCCGGGTTCAGGCGTTGGAAGTCCAGGGCCACGCCGACCGCCTCGTCGAAGGCCAGGGTGTCCCGGATCGTCGCAGCGGCATCGTTCCTGTGGGCCGCATGGTCAATCCGCCCACCCTCGATCATCACGAAAAACCCCTTCGGATTCATTGCCAGCACCGCCAAGGTCTTCGCCGCCATCTCCGCCAGGCTCGGTTCCGCCGTCTTGGCCCGGTCGATCTCGAAGCCCATGTTCCCCATGTTGAACAGGCCCAGGATCTTTCCGCCACTGGCGGACTGGAGTTCGCTGGCCGTGCTGACCACGGCATAGCCGGCGCCGCGGGCCTCGTCCAGAAGGTTCCGGCCGTCCTTGCGCTTGCCGCCCTGGGCCTCCGGCAGGAAGAATTGCTTCCGCCCGCCCATCAGCACGTCCACGCCAAATTGGAGCTCCTGCGCCGCCACCGAGACCTCATCACTCCGGTGGGGGACGTGGGCCGCGAAGGCCGCCGGCGTGGCGTCGGTGATCCCGGACGTGGTCACCAGGCCCGTCGCCATGCCCTTCGCCTTGGCCAGTTCGAGGACCGTCTGGCAGGGTGTCTTGCCGTCCGGGCCCATGCCCACCGCGCGGGCCGGTACCCGTACGCCGCAGGCAATCTGGGTCGCGGCCGCGGCCGATTCCGTCACGATGGCATCGGCCGTGTCATTGACCACGTACGCGGTCCGGCCGCTCTTCATCACCTCGACCATGCGCAGTTCTTTCCCCAGGATCCGGTTGCTGTACAGCCAGGCGGCGCCGAAATGGCTGGGGCCCATGCCGTCCCCGATCATCAGGATGATGTTCTTGGCCTGCGCCGCCAGGCCGGTTGCCGGCAGGAGCAGGATGCCAACGACCAGGAGGAGAGCGATCGTCCGGAGTCGCGATCTCGTCTTCATGATGGCCTCCCTCTGAAGTGGTCCTGACGCTGCACCACCAACAGCGAGCGACGACGACGCTCCTACCTCTCGCACAATCGTGGGGAGAGGGTCAAGCAGGCTCGCCAAGACGTATGGAAGGCGAGACGATCCGCGTGGAGTGCCAGGGCAATATTTCTTGCCCGGCCCATCGGCCTTGTGATATAAGGCCCAAGATTTTTTCGCAGAGGTGGTGAGTCAGCGCGGAGGGTGAATCACCCAGCAGGTTGCGGTTCCGGATCCGGACTTCACCAGCGAGGTCGGATGCTCCCGCATCACGCACCAGACACTCCAGCCGAACTCAGCCCCCGATCGGGCAAGACTCTCGCCCCGCTCGTCACGGGCGTCGTGGCCCTGGCGGTCCTCCTGTTGGGGATCGGACTGGCCTTGCGCTGGGGGGCCTTCACTCAGCAGCCACCCACTGTCACCCAGCCACCGGCCACCGTTCGCACCCTGGGGAAGGGACGCACGTTCCTGGATGCCCTCTTGGCCCACGGCATCCGCCCGGACCTGGCCCCGCGGATCGTCCAGGCCTTCCGGCCCCACGTGGACTTTCGGCGCCTGAAGCCGGAGGATTCTTTCGAATTTCACTCCGACGCGGCGGGCGCCGTCACCCGGGTGGTGTACCGGCAGAGCCCGATCGACATCGTGGAGGCCCGGCGCGAGGGGGAGGCCTGGACCGCGTCCCGGCGAGAGGTGCCGGTGGAGCGCAAGCTGTCTCTGGTCGCCGGCAAAGTGGAAGGGAGCCTCTTCGAGAGCATGGAGACGCTGGGTGAGCAGGCCCAGCTCGTCCTGGACTTTGCCGAGATCTTCGCCTGGGATTTCGACTTCGCCTCCGATTCGCAGCCCGGGGATCGCTTCCGCATGCTGGTGGAGAAGGTCTTCACGGGCGACCAGTTCGTGAAGTACGGCCGGATCCTCGTGGCCGAGTACGAGAGCGAGGGGAAGACGCACACCGGGATCTACTTCCGTGACAGGGATGGCGGAGGGTACTACACGCCGGCGGGCGAATCGTTGCGTCGGGCCTTCTTGAAAACGCCCCTGGAATTCACCCGGATCAGCTCCGGGTACAGCCGCGGCCGCCGCCATCCGATCCTGGGCGGCGTGCGCCCCCACCTGGCCATCGACTACGCCTCGCCCCAGGGCACCCCGGTCTGGGCCGTGGCGGAGGGCACCGTGGAGTTCGCAGGCTGGAGCGGCGGGAACGGCTACACCGTGACCCTCCGGCACCGGGCGAACTTCAAGACGATGTACAACCACCTTTCCCGCTTCGGCAAGGGCATCCGGCCGGGCGCCCCGGTGAAGCAGCGCCAGGTGATCGGCTACGTCGGGACGACCGGCCTGTCCACCGGGCCGCACCTGGACTATCGCGTCATCAGGGACGGACGCTTCGTCAACCCGCTGAAGCAGGCCTTCCTCCCGGGCAAGCCCATCTCCCCGCCCGCCCGCCCGGCCTTCTTGGAGGCGCGCGATTCCCTGCTTGGGCAGCTCCGCTCTGCCCTGGCGGCGCGGTCGGGGACCCCTCCGAAGTCCTGACTCCTCCTCCGGGCATCCGCAGACGTCGCAGGATCAGTGTATCGCCGTCTTCAGAAGCCTCACCAGCCCCTTCGAGACGGGAAGGCGGGTGATCCGCCGTGCAGTCGAGGACGGGGCGACCCTGATCCTCACGACCGGAGGCCTGGGACCCACCGACGATGACCTCACCCTGCAGGCGCTGGCCGAGGCGACCGGCCGCCCCATGTCTCCAGACCAAGAGGCCTGGCGGATGGTGGAATCGCGGTATGCCGACCTTCACCGGGCCGGAGCCGTGGAGGCTCACGGCATGACCCCGCCGCGTGAGAAGATGGCCCGGATCCCGCGCGGCGCCAGGCCGCTCCCCAATCCCGTCGGCGCCGCCCCCGGCGTGTGGCTGGAGGAGGGCGGGACGACCTTCGTGGCCCTCCCCGGTGTCCCGAGCGAGATGGCCGCGATCTTCGAGGGCTCCGTCCTGCCGGCGCTGGCGTCACGCCGGCCCGGCGCGGTCTATGTGGAACGCCAGATCACGACCCAGGCCCGGGACGAATCCGAGGTCGCCCCCGTCCTGCGCCGGATCGCCCGCGACGTGCCCGAGGTCTTCCTGTGGTTCCTTCGGATCGGGCTCAGTTGGCCAGTAAGCTGATCTGGCGCAGGTCGTCCAGCAACCGGTTCACGCCCACCGCCCCGTACTTCCCGACGAACTGGACCGCCTGCTGGGTGAGGAGCGTGCGTTCCTCGGGCGACACGAACTTGCCCGAGAAGGCGATAACGGGTATCGCCTCAAGCCCGGTGATCTGCCGGAGGCGATCCACGACCTCGAATCCGCTCAGGCCCGGCAGGTGCAGGTCCAAAAGGATGATGTCCGGTCGCGCCGTCTCGGCCTGCTGCAGGGCCGTTTCGCCGTCGGGGGCCTGCAGAACCTCATGTCCCTCGCGAGTGAGGAGCGCTTGCAGGGCCTCCAGGACCACGGGATCATCGTCCACCACCAGGATCCGGAAGGTGCGCCTGGGGGCCCCCAGCTCCCGACAACGCTGCAGGGCGGCGAAGAGGCGCTGGGGGTCCACCGGTTTCACCAGCCAGTCCACCGCGCCCAGGCTGAGCCCCAGCCGCCCCTGGTCCCGGGCGCTCACGATGAGCACCGGGATCTTCTGCGTGTCTGGGTCGCGCTTCAACCGATACAGGACCTCCCAGCCGTCCATGTCCGGCAGGCCGAGGTCCAACGCGATGGCGTGAGGCCGCAGGCGCCTGGCCGCCCCCAGGCCGGCATGGCCGCTGCCCACCACGGCCACCCGGTATCCGCCGTACGTGAGGTGGTCGCGGATCAGCTCCGCCGCCTGGAGATCGTCCTCGACCACCAGGACCAGCGGGCGCGCGACATCCGCTCTCCCGGGCTCCGCCTCCGTCGGGGCCATGCCGGGCAGATGCACCGTGAAGGTGCTGCCCTGGCCGGACGCGCTCTCCACCCGGATCCGACCGCCGTGCAATTCCACCAACCGCTTCGTGATGGCGAGGCCCAGGCCCGTGCCCTTCTGCCTGCCCTCGATGGTCCCCGCCTGCTCGTACATCTCGAAGATCCGCTCCTGGTCCTCCGGGGAAATCCCGATGCCTGTATCCCGCACGACCAGCTCCAGCTCGAGGCCGACCTGGCGCGCCGTGACGGTGACGACGCCGCCCTCCGGGCTGAACTTCACCGCGTTGGACAGCAGGTTGTGGAGGATCTGCTGCAGCCGGATGCGGTCCGCCATGAGCTCGCCCAGGGGGGATCCGATCTCCAGCGTCAGGGTGATGCGCCGGACCAGTGCCTGGGTCCGGAACAGGGCCAGCGTCCCATCGAGGAGGGGCGACACCTGGCACGGCTCGGGATGGATCTCCAGCCTCCCGGCCTCCACCCGGCTGAGGTCCAGGACGTCGTTGATCAGACTCAGGAGGTGCTGGCCCGCGCTGGCCACATGCGTGAGATACCGCTGCTGCTTGTCGGTGAGGGGGTCGGCCTGCTGGGTGAGGAGCAGGTCGGTGAAGCCCAGGATGGCGTTCAGGGACGACCGGAGGTCGTGGGACATGCGGGCCAGAAATTCCGACTTCACCTGCGAGGCCCGCGCCAGTTCCAGATTGGTCGCCTTGAGGGTGGCGGTTCGCTCCGCCACCTTGTTCTCCATGTTGGTGTAGAGGTCCTGGAGTGCGGCCGCCATCCGATTGAAACCAGCCGCCAGGTCCCCAAGCTCATCCCGGCGATTCTCGGGCAGGCGCGCGCTGAAGTCACCCTCGCGCAGGCGGGACGCCGCCTGCTGGAAATCCAGGATCGGCCGCGAGAGCTGTCGCGCCGCCATCGTCCCGGCCAGCGCGGCCGCGGCCAGGACCACGATCAGGGCCGGCAGGACCCCCGGGAACAGATAGGGCATGGCGAACAGGAAGGGATGGTAGGCCCGCGTGTACACCAGGCCCCACCCGATCTCCGGGAGCGGCGCGAACACCCCGAGGCGGACCCCCTCCGCCTCGTCAGTCCAGGTGACGGATCCGCGCCGCCCGGCCAACGCCTCCCGGGCCCCGGCGTCGGCATCGGCCACCGTCGTCGCCCGCTTGCCCGGATCGGTATGGGCCAGGATGACGCCCGAGGGAGACACCAGGTACACCTCGCCCTGGTCTCCACCGCGACTCCCCTTGTTGGACGCCACGATCCCCGCGGGCGCCAGGAGATGGCTCAGGTGCTCCAGCGTGAAGGTGCCCACCAGGACGCCCAGAAGGTTGCCGCGAGACCCACGGATGGGTGATGCAATAGCGAGGGTGGGGACGCGGGTGGCCGCCCCGACGTAGGGGACCGGGGAGATGTAGGAGCTGCGGGATCGTAGGACGCCCTGGTAGTAATCCCGATCCTTGAAGTCCCGACCCACCACGCCCGGGTCGAGGCTGTTAGCCAGGCTGATTCCACCCGCGTTCACCACCAGGACCGAGGCGAAGTCGGGGTACCGTTGACGGATGGAGCGGACCTGCGCCGCCAGGCCGGGCCGATCGCCCGCCTGCACCGTTCGGCGCAGAGCGTTCTCCTCGGCCGCGACCTGGAGAATCCGCAGGCCGTTGCGCAACGTGGCCGCCACGCCCTCCGCGGAGAGGGCGACAAGACGCTCCTCACTCTCCAAGCGGGCCGCCTGCGCCGCGTGCAGGCTCTGCCGGACGCCCAGGAATCCCGCCACCGCGGCCGGGAGCAGCCCCACCAGCAGAAACGCAAGGGTGAGGCGGCGTCGAAGGCCGCCCGTGCCAGTGGCCTGCTCATCCCCCATGAGTACTCCTTCGCAGGTCGATGCCATCCGGCCGGACGGAATGCGTATTTTCCGCCGTTAGGCGGTGAGCAGATGGAGCGCCTTGGTCAGGGCTTCGATGAAGAAGTATTCGCCCCACATCACCGACTCGTCGACCCCCAGGCCCTTGTGGATGTGGTACACCCCGCGTTTCAGGATTCCCTCCCAGCCCGGCGTGGTATGGGCCAGGTATTCCTCCCCCGTCAGTGTGTCCAGAATCCGGAGGGCGGTGTCGCGGTAGAGGCGCGCCTTGGCGCGCGACGCGGAGAACTCGGCGAGATCCAGGAGGCCGGAGGCGGCGATGGCCGCCGCGCTGCTGTCGGGTTGCTTCCGCTGGTCCGCGGGCGCATCGTAATCCCAGGGCGGAACCCCGTGGGCCGGGGTGTGCTCGATGTAAAAGTCCGCGTTCAGCTCCGCCGTCTCCAGGAAGCGGCGGTCCCGGGTGTACCGGTACGCGATCCCGAAGCCGTAGAGGGACCAGGTAAGGCCCCGGGACCAGCAGGAGTCCCCGCGGTATCCCTGGTGGGTGCTCTGGCGGAGGAACTCCCCGGTTGAGACGTTGAAGATCCCCTCGTGGGCCGTGGAGCCGTCCCCGCGGACCAGCACCCGGTGGGTGGTCAGGCAGTGGTCCACGGCCACCTGATGGAGCGCCCGGTCTTGGGTCTCCCGGGCCGCATACAAGATGATCCCGACGTTCATCATGATGTCGATGAACACCGACTCGGGACCGATGAAGGAAGAGAGATATTTTCCCCGCTCCTTGAACCGCAGCCCCATGGTCTGTCCCGCCTGGATCAGAACGTCCCGCAGGGCAGGCTCGCGGGTGAGGCGGTACCAGTGGTGGTACGTGGACATGAAGATGAACCCGAGGTCGTGGACGTCCCGGTCGTGCTGCCGCGGCTCCAGGGGCCGCGAGTACCGTTCCGCCTGCTGGCGGAACCAGGCCTCCCCCGTATGCCGGTGGAGCAACCACAGGATGCCCGGCAGGAACCCGTCGCACCAGTGGGTCCAGGCCTCTCCCTCGTGCTTCCACCGTCCGGCCTGGGTGTACATGGGGTAAAAATCCGGATAGCGCTCGATGGTGCCCCGCACCTGCCGCGCGGCGAAGTCCAGGGCCTGTAGCAGTTTTGGAATCAGGGTGGCAGCGTCGGTCATGGAAGCTCCGTGTGCGAGGGGCCCCGTCGAGGCAGGGTCGGTCCGGGGAACATGGCGAAAGAATGCTACCGGCGCAAATTACCAGACGCGACCAGCCGGGTCAAGGAAAGCCATCGGGTCGGGGGATGGTCATTCGGGGATCAATACGAAGACTGCGGGGAGCGCGGTCTGGCCCGGTGTTGGATAGAGCTGAGTAATGAGCGTCCGGTGACCAGGAGCGGCCACCCGGACGTGCAGGTGCGGCGGGCGACCGAAGTAGCGAACGGGGAAGTCGGTTTCGTATCGGTAGCGGCCCTCGGCGTCGGCTCGCTGCGTCGCCCGATGGTCGTCATCGTAGCTGCCACGGGGATTGACGGACCACCACTCGATCCGAGCGCCGGGAACCGGGCCGCAGCCGGAGGCAGACCGCACCGTGCCGGTCACGACGAGACCCCGGCCGGTGTTGGACCGTTCCGGCGCATTCGGCTTGTAGAAGGGTCCCAGGGAATCGGGGGAAGTGGGGACGCAGGCGGTTTCGCCCGCGGAGACCCGTCCCGGTGGGCCAGCGAGGACCAGCATTGCTAGCATTGGTACTATGTACCAGCCGTGCGTGATCCGTAGAACTGCTCTCACGTCCCGACCTCCATACGCCGGGAGTTCGTGAAGGGGGATGCCGCCTTGATCCCCAACCCCCAGCCCCCAACCCCCAACCCCCGTCCTTGCCTGCTCACTCCTGGATGCCAGCCACCCACTTGGCGTACTCGTACGCGGACTTCGAGTCGTAGGAGCGGAAGATGGCCAGCTTCTCCGCCTCGATGGATCCCTCGGCGTGCACCGCCAAGACCTCCTGGTAGCCGCCGAAGTCCGAGGCCGTGAGGTCGCGGACCATCTTGAAAGCTTGCAACCGCTTATCCCCGGAGATGCCTTTCTTCCCCGCGAGGTACTTCTTCACGTAGCCGCCGATCTCCGGACTCTGGAGATCCCGGCCCGACGGCCCCGTGACCACCAGGCCGCCACTGATATCCTGCACCCACTGCACCGCCTGGTGGTAGTGGCTGGCGAAGTGATGCTTGGCGATGTTGACCAGCATCTGGTTGGGGACGGCGATGCCCGGTTCCACCATTTTGCATTGCAGCGCGGCCATGTGGGTCAGGGCCCGTAGCGTCTCGGCGTAGCCGATCAGGTGGATCATCTTGTCCCGGACGTGGGAGACGCGCTCCAGGCCGTTGTACTCCGCCATCAGCCGGGCGCAGCCCACCAGCAGGTCCACCAGGGGCAGCTTGTAGGAGATGGCCGTGAACCGGTGGAACTCCACGAAGGTGAGGGCCAGCGGCCCGGCGTACTGCCACTCCCCCTTCAGGAAGACCCGATCCCATGGAACCAGGACGTCGTCGAAGACCGTCAGGGTCTCCATCATCCGGTGCTGGCCGCTGATGGGATGGTCAAAGACATCCATCCGCGCCGCACCGTAGGGGGCCGCGATGAGCTTCAATCCCCTGGCATTGGCGGGAAGGGCGAAGCTGACGGCGTAATCCTTGTCTTTCTCCCCCAGGGCCCGGGTGGGCAGGACGATGATCTCGTTGGCATTCGTGGAGACCGAGGTGTGGACCTTGGCCCCCCGGACGGTGATCCCGTCCGCGCTTTCGCCCACGATGTGGACGTAGGCGTCGGGGTCCGCCTGCTCCCAGGGGGCGAGGCTGCGATCGCCCTTCACGTCGGTCTGGGCCACGGCCAGCGCCAAGTCGTTGTCCCGGCAGTAGGCGTGGTACCGGCGCACCCGCTCCAGGTACGTCGTCCCGAGTTTCCCGTCCATCTGGTGGGCCAGGATGTGCAGGGCGAAGAGGGCGTCGGTCCCGATCTCTTTGATGAGGACGACCAGGGTCCGCCCCAGGCGCGTGGCCTGCTCGATGAGGGCACTGCGCTGCAGGAGGTCCTGGCTGTTCTTGGGAAGCTGGTAGTACCGGCTGATCCGCTGGCCCGCGTTCTCGTCCGTTACGATCGCCAGATCCTTCCACGCCGGGTCCTCGGCCATGCGGTAATCGATGCTGGCGTGTTCGATGGCCACCTGGATCACCGGGTTCTCCGTCACGTCCGGGACCCGCTCCCCCTTGTAGTAGACCGTCCGCCCGTCCTTCAGGCTGGCCCGATACTGCTCCGGCGTCCGTAGCGGCATGACGACCTCCTTTGGAACCACAGATGATGCAACCGCAAATGAACGCAAATAAACGCAGATGCGCAAAAATTCCCGAGGCGAGACAGCTAGAGGCCCTCGGAAATGAACGGGAGGGGAGCGACCTGGGCCTCGACCGATTGCTCACCCCAGACGATGCGGAGTTTCGTGCCTGGGTCCCAGAACTCGCGGCGAACGAAGCCGATGGCGATGACCCGGCCCAGGACGGGTGACCGGACCGCACTGGTCACGGTCCCCACCGTGCGTTCGCCCGACTGGATGCTGGCGCTGGACTGCGGAACGGCCTCGCCGGCGACCCAGAGGCCGCAGAGCCGCTTATTCACGTGGCCCTGGTGCTCGACCCGGATCACGACTTCCTGGCCGATGTAGCACCCCTTGGTGAAGCTGACGTGGTCCTGGCTCAGGGACTCCATCAGCAGGTTCCCCTCGTCGAAATCCACCCCGAACCAGGGCCAACCGGCCTCCACGCGCAGGATCTCCAGCGCCGCCTTTCCAACGGGACAGAGGCCGCGGCCCGCACCGAGCTTCACCAGGGTCTCCCACACATTGCCGGCCGCCTCCACCGGAACGATCACGTCATAGCCGGGTATCCCCAGCCATCGGGTGGCGATGATCCTCGCGGGGAGAGATCCCAGCAACGCCTCGACGTGATGCCACGGGGGGAGATCTACGACGCCGGCCCCCGCGGCCTCCACCATGAAACGCTGCGCTTCGGGGCCCACCACCATGAGATGGGCGTAGCGATCACTCGCATTCTCGGCCACCACATCGTCGGCGACGATGTAGCGGTCGAAGGCGTCTCGGACGATCTGCGCCCGATCCCGGTTCAGATCAATCCATTCCGAACCCGGGAGCCCGTACACCGCCAGGTCGGCCAGGATGTGGCCCTTGACGTTCAGGACGGCGGCCAGCCTGCCATCACCGGCCTTCAGGTCCTTCACGTCGTTAGTGATCTGGCCGTTCAGCCACCGGACCCGGTCGGCGCCTGTGATCTCGATCATCCCGCGAAAGGACATGTCCACCAGGCCCACGGCCTTCCGGACCGCCTCGTACTCCCGGGCGGGGGCGCCAAAATGCTCCGGCAAGAGGACGCCGAAGTGCTCGGTCAGCACGGCCCCCGCCGCTTTTTCTATTTCTGCAAATGGACTCGGTATTCGCATGCGCGCCGTTCACCGTGCGACGTGCGACTTTCAACGTTGAACATCGAACACGTTGAACATCGAACCTTGAACCTCGAACCTTGAACCTCGAACCGAGTTAGGACATGATCTGCCCGCCGCAGAGCCACGGCGGTCAGGACATCACTTGACCGCCGCAGAGATTGATCGCCTGCCCGGTCATCCCGGCCGACGCATCCGAAGCCAGGTACACGGCGAGGTCGGCGACCTCCTTCGGGTCCAGGATCCGCTGGATCGGGACCATGGCCAGGGCCTGCTTGCGAAATTCCTCGGGGCTCATGCCCAGGGCTGCGGCCGTCTCCTGCATCCCGAGGTGAGCCATGTCCGTCTCGACCCACCCCGGGCAGATGGCATTCACCGTGATGCCCCGTCCCGCCACCTCCAGCGCCAGCGCCCGCGTGAATCCGATGATCCCGTGCTTTGCGGTGCAGTAGGCCGTGTAGGCGGACACGCCGAACCGCCCCAGGACGGAGGAGATATTGATGACCCGCCCGCCGTCGTGGTTGGGCATGTATCGCAAGACCTCGCGGGTCACATAGTAGGCACCCACCACGTTCACGGTCAGGATCTGGATCCAGCGGGCCTCGTCCTCGGCGTCAATGGGGATCCGGGCGTTGATCCCGGCATTGTTGACCAGGACGTGGATCTGCCCCCATCGTGAGACGATCCCCCGAACCAGGGCGCGAACATCGGCCTTCTCTGCGACGTCCGCCTGGAATGCCAGGACCCGTCCGCCGCCCGGCGAGATCTCATCGGCGGCCTTGCGCACCGCCTCGGCGTCACGGGAGCAAATGGCCACCTTCGCCCCCTGCTCTGCCAGGGCCCTGGCGATGGCCTTGCCGATGCCCCGGCTCCCACCCGTGACCAGCGCGACCCGATCCTGTAGCAGGCTCATGGCCTCTGCCTCATCGCCGCCTCTTGCTCGCTGCCCGCATGGCCCGCAGGTGATCACGCAACAGGTGGACGTGCTGCGCTTCCTGGCTCTGCATGGCCAGCAGAGACCGGGCGGTGATCCCGGCCTCCGGCGGGAGCAGCCCGGCGCTCCAGGGGTACAGCGACGTCCCGCGCTCCTCCAGCCACAGGTCGAGACGGAGCGACGCCCGCGTGCCGAGAACAACTGTGAGACATCCAACGATCCATCCCAGGGCCCTGCAGAGCGGGGCCACGGGAACGGGTCGGCCCCCATGCCGGCGGATCAGGGAGGCCAGGTCCTGGCCGTGGTTCACCTCGTCCAGCGCGAGCTTCTCCAGGAGGCCGTGCGTGTTGGGATCCGCCGCGGCCCGGGCCTGCGCCCGGTAGACCTGGGCGGCCGCGATCTCGATCAGGCGATTCCACTGGAGGCTTGCCAGCAGCAGCCACCGCCGCCAGGTGGGACTCGGCGCGAGCCACGCCTCCACTGCCCACGGACCGCCTCCCGTTCGATAGAGGGCGAGCGCGCCTCCCAGCAGTCCCAGGTTCTTCGACAGGCTTCCCAGGGGGTCCGCCAGGTAGGTGGGAGAGGTCCAGCCGACGATCGCCGTGAAGGCGCCGAGTAGCCCCGCCTGGAGGACCGCCAGCCCGCGAACCCACAGCCCGGCCAGGATCGTGAAGCCCAGCGCCGCTTCCGCGACTCCCAGTAGCTTCAGGAAGGTCAAGATGTGGAACGGCACCAGCCCCGTGCGGGCGACGATCTCGATCTCGGCCGGGCTGGGGAACAGCCACTTGGGAACAATGCCTTCGTAGACCCACATGAACCCCAGGCCAAGGCGGAGGATCAGGGGAACGGCGCGGTCCCACCAGGAGGTGCGGACGGGAACGTCCCGCCTGCTGCCCAGAAACACGAGGCACAGGCTGGCCGCCAGGAGGGCCACATTCTTGGAGACCGCCCCCGTCGGATGGACCAGGGCGTGCGGCACGGCGGCTCCGATGCCGATGGTGAACACGACGAGGAGCGCGCACTGGACGGCCGCCACCGATCGGATCATCCATCCCCGGATCAGGAGAAGACCCAGCAGGATCTCGAACACGCCCACCGCTTTGAGGAAGGCCCCGGGGTTGCCGGGCAGCGGCTGAAAGCGGGCGACCAGCGCCAGGAGTTCGGGGCTCGGGGTGAGGAGTTTGGGGACCAGGCCCTCGTAGACCCACACCGCACCCAGCCCGATCCGGAGGAGGAGCGGGACCTGTTCCTCCTCCCTCTGGCGCACGCCCATCAGGAGCCTCTCACCAGGCGATCTCCTGGGTGCCGGCGCGATGGTTCACCAGTCGCGCCAGGACGAAGAGGAGATCCGACAACCGATTCATGTACGCCAGGATGACGAGTGAGATCTCTTCCTTCTCCGCCAGGGCCGCGATCCGGCGCTCGGCCCGCCGGCAGACCGTCCGGGCCAAGTGCAGCCGCGCTCCCGCCTCGCAGCCCCCCTGGAGGATGAAGGTCTTCAACGGGGGGAGTTGCTCTTCGATCCGGTCAATGGTTCGCTCCAGGTGGGCCACCTTCTGCTCGGGGAGGGCGGCTTTTTCTATTTCTTTCGCCTTCTGGCTCCGGACATCGGCGAGGTGCGCTCCCACGGCGAAGAGATCCCGCTGGATGTCCACGAGGAGCCCCACCAGCTCCCGGTCGGTGAGCGCCGCGCAGGTAAGGCCGAGGCAGGCGTTCAGCTCGTCCACCTCGCCGTAGGTCTCGACCCGCAGGGCGTTCTTCCGCACCCGCACCGCGCCCAGCAGCCCCGTCTCTCCCTTGTCCCCTGTCTTCGTGTAGATCTTCACCCGCGGTCCCCCATCAGTGTGTATATGCGTTCATCTGCACTTTCCCCTGGGCTGAACCCAGGGGTTCCATATCCGGCCATCCGCGTTCATTTGCGTTCATTTGCGGTTACAGTGGTCTCCCCTCAGTTCAGCGACGACTCGCGCTGCTGGATGGAGCGCAGGTGATCGCGGATCGCCTGGGCATCCTCGGCCGCCGGCGCCAGCTTCAGATACTGCCCCAGTTCGGCCATGGCCTCCGGGTATCGCTTGAGCTGGGACAACAGCAACCCGCGGTCGCGGATCCCGGTGGGCGCCTCCGGTTCCAGGATCAACAGGCGCTCCACCACGCTCAGCGCCTTGGCGTAGGCCTGGGTATTGAAGTAGATCGCCTTCAGGTTGTTGAGCATCCGGACCAGGATCTGGCGGGTCCCGAGGGCCGCGAGGAAGCGCGGTTCGAAGGCCAGTTTCCCCTCGTAGGTCCGATCCAGGATGCGCTGGCAGTCGGCCGACGATACGATCGCCCCCCCGTTGAAGGGGTCGATCACGATCTCCTCGTCCGGCCCGACGTATTTCACCAGGAAATGCCCGGGCATGCCGACGCCGTGCATGCGGACGCCGAGGCGCCGCCCCACCTCCATGTATAGCGTGGACAGCGTGATGGGGATGCCCGTCCGCCGGTCCAGGACGTCGTTCAGGAAGCTGTTCCGCGGATCGTAGTAGTCGTCGGCGTTGCCGCGAAAGCCCTGCTCGCGAAACAGGTAGTCGCCGAGGCCCGCGATCAGCCGGTGGGGATCCTCCGCACAGCCCACGCGGTCCCGGATCTCGGCGGCCATGGCGTCGAGAGACGAGAGGTACCGCCCCACCTCGAGCGTCGGGTATTCCTCCTTGGCGATGAGGAGCGCGGCCTCGGCCAGGTCAATCGCCGTCTCGGGCCGGCTGACCAGCCGGGCAAAAACGAGGCGGCACGGCGGTGGAGTCTCGGCTGGGTGCTTTGCCATGGTCGCTCACGGGGTTCACAGGTGGCCGGAACGTTTATCCCTTGCCGCCCGCGAACCGCTCTGGCATGCTGTCGGGGGAACCCATGACTCCCCCGTTACGGACGATGGCCTGGCGCGTCCCGCTGCTCGTGGCGGGCATTCTGGGGACCGGTATGTTCCTGGGCCTGGAGAAATATGTCATCTACGTCCCGGAACGGGTCATCGAGATGACCCCGCGGAGCGAGGGGATCGCCTACGAGGACGTCTGGTTTTCGGCAGGAGATGGCGTCAGGCTTCACGGCTGGCTGGTCCCCGCACCGGATGCCCGATTCACCCTTCTCTGGTTCCACGGAAACGCGGGCAACATCAGCCATCGGGTGGACAATATCAAGTACCTGCACCGGCTCCTGCGCCTCAACATCTTCATCTTCGATTATCGCGGTTACGGCAGAAGCGCCGGAGGCCATTCCGACCTGTCTGAAGAGGCGACCTACCGCGACGCCGACGGGGCCCTGGCCTATCTCCGGGGTCGCCAGGATCTGGCCCGGACCAGGCTGGTGTACTTCGGCCGGTCCCTGGGGGCCGCCATCGCGGTGGAGGCTGCCCGGCGCCATCCTCCAGTCGCGCTGATCCTGGAGACGCCCTTCACCTCCATCAGGGACATGGCCCGCGTCACCCTGCCGTTCCTGCCGGTGGGCGGCCTGCTGCGGACCAAATACGACTCGCTGAGCAAGATCCAGGAGATCCGGGTGCCTCTCCTCGTCCTGCACGGCGACCGGGACGACGTGGTGCCCTACGAGCAGGGCCGCCGGCTGTTCGACGCGGCCAACGAGCCCAAGACATTTTTCCAGATCCGCGGGGCCCGCCACAACGACACCTACATCGTGGGAGGCCAACCGTATTTCGACGCCTGGGCTCGTTTCCTGGAGCGCTTGTAGCGACAGGGCTTTTATACCACGGCAAGCAGGCCAGGCAAAGGCACGCCGGCGTCAGGCCCTTCCCTGGACCGGTCGGGACGTGCTAGACTTCTTGTCCGGCAGGAGGGTCATTGATCCCTGAACCTCCGAGGGGTGCCCCGTGATGTATTTTGGCCGTCCTTATGGGGCCGGGTGACGGTATGAAGGTCGAGTTCACCAACAACGCACTGGCGCGCATGCTGGACCGGGGCATTCGCGAGAGCGAGATCCAGGCGGCACTGGATGCCCCGGATTACCTCGGTCCCAGCTTCGAGAAGCGCTGGCTCGCGCGGAAGCAGGTAGACAAGCGGACGCTGGAGGTCATCTTCTGGCGGCACCGCGCCCACACCCAGGTCATCACCGCCTACTGGCAGGAACCATCCGCATGAAGATCAGCTACGATGCCAAGGCCGATGCTCTCTACATCAAATTCCAGGACGGCACGTCGGCCCGGACCCGGAAGGTCGAGGAGGGTTTCCTCGTGGACCTCGATGAGCACGGCCGCCTCTACGGCATCGAGATCATCGGCATGAAGGGTCGCATCCCCATCCCCGAGCTGGGGAAGATCACCCTGGACTTCCCCATCACCGGCGCCGAACCCGCCCCCGCCTAGTCAAAGATCCGCTGGCCTTCGCCATATGGTGCCCCCGGCCTGAATCTGCGTTCATCTGCGCCGTTCGACGCCGCCATCGGCGGGGCTCACGGCCCCGAGCTTGTCGCGGGGTTCATCTGCGGTTCCATCGGCAAGAGACCCATCGCTATACCTCGGGAAACGTCACCGCCTCCAGGAAGACATCCTGGAAGTCCGGGTGGTCTGCCAGGGAGACGTGCTGGATCCGCCGCGCCAGATCGTCGGCGCGCCGGCGCTCCGTCTCGGAGACCAGCGCCATCTGCGCGCCCAGGCCGGCGGCGTTCCCGACGTAGCTGACCCGATCCGGCGGCAGATTCGGGATGAGGCCGATTCGGACCGCGCTCCGGATGCTCAGGTAATTGCCGAACCCGCCCGCCAACATCAACTCCTCGATCTGTCCGTCCGGCGCATGGCGGAGACGCTGGAGCATGGTGATTCCGCTGCGGATCGCCGCTTTCGCCAACTGCACCTGCCGGATGTCCGCCTGCGTCAGCAAGATGTCCTTCCCCGCTGCCGTCTCAGCCCCCCACGCCAGGACGAACGCGGGCATCCCGCCGGGCAGCGCGGTCACGCGACGGCGCAGGCCGTCGGGGACGCGGCTCGGAGGCTCGGGATGCAGCCGGCCCGAGGCGTCCAGGACGCCCGCATCGAGCATCCCGGCGATGGCATCCAGCAGGCCGGATCCGCACACCCCCAGCGGGGGCCCGTCGCCGATCACGTGGTACGCCACGTCCCGATCCACCCAGACCCGGTCAATGGCCCCATGGGCCCCGCGCATGCCGCACTGGATCTGGGCGCCCTCCAGCGCCGGCCCGGCCGGCGCCGAGCAGGCGGTGAGACCCTGCTGCGATCCGATGACCACCTCGCCATTCGTGCCGATGTCCACCGCGATCCGCGTTTCCCGGCTCTCGTAGATCCGCGTGGCGAGCACCATTCCGACGGTATCCGCACCCACGAAGCCCGCCACGAGGGGCAAGAGAAACACCGGAGCGTTGGGGTGCACCCGAAGGCCAAGCTCCCGTGCCGTCACGCGGAGACTCCGTCTCACGCTGGGTGCGTAGGGCGCCTGGCCGACGTAGGTGGGATCGATGCCCAGGAACAGGTGGTGCATGGCCGTGTTCCCCACCGCCACTACCTTGTAGATCTGGTCGCGGGCGACTCCGGCCTTGGCGCACACCTCCTCGATCTGCCCGTTCAAGAGCTGGAGGATTCGCGCGTGGAGCTGCCGGACATTGGACGGGCTCTCCTGCGCGAAGGCGATCCGGGACATCAGGTCTCCGCCGAAGGCGGACTGGGGATTCAAGCTGGAGGCGGTCCCCAGCACTTCGCCCCCCGAGAGATCCACCAGGTACCCGACCACCGTGGTCGTCCCGATGTCGAAAGCCATCCCGTAAGCCTGGGCGCGGGTATCCCCCGGCTCCAGCGCCAGGAGACCGTGATCGAAGAGTGTGATCGTGAGGCCGTCGGCGGCGGACCGCAGAAGGGACGGAACGGTGCGGAGTAACTGGAGCGGCACCTCCGTCACGGGCTCAACCACCTCTCGCAGCAGCTCCTCCAAGTCCGAGGACTGGTGGTCCTCCCGAGACGGCGGCTGCGGACGCACAAGGACTTTCCGGACTCCCGAATCCAGGGCGCAGGAAGTCGCAGAACGCAAGTCGCCCGCGCCCGCCAGGATCTGAAATGCCGCCTCCTCCAGCGCCGGAGCAATCAGCACCGTCAGGTCCTCCGCCACCGCGGTCTGGCAGGCGAGGCGATATCGCTCTCGCACTTCGTCCTCGCCGAGCTGGATTCGATCGGCCAGGCCGGGGGGTGGGACCGTGCCGGAGACGACCTTCACCCGGCAGCTCCGGCATCGTCCCCGGGCGCCACAGGTTGCGACGATGTCTCGCCCAGCCTGCTGGGCGGTCCGCAGCAGGGTCGTTCCCGCCGGGACCGAGACCTGCTGCCCGTCGGGCGCAAACGTGACCGTAACATGCTGTCCGCTCATAAAAGAGAGACCCTTTTGAACCTCGGGAACCACGGAGGACGACCGGAACCAGGGGGTCCCCTCCTCCCGCAATCCCCGCAGTCACTGGTTCTGGATCATGACGTGTCGGCCGCTGGGATTAAGCCGTAGATGCCCGAGATGGACTTCTGTGGAAGCATCACGCAGGCCTCGGTCAACTGGACCGGCAGGGTGTCCTCACCGAACGCCGAGAAGAGGGCGCGTTGCTCCTCCAGCCCCCAGTCAGCATAGCCGGGCGCCATCCGGTGAGTCAGCTGCAATCCCCGATCCTTGGCCTCGGCCGACAGGCGCCCGCGCACCATCTTGGTCAGCGCATCCATGGCCACCCACCCGGCGGTGTCCAGGAGGAGCGCCTCCAGGAACTGCTCTTCGCCCATCAGCGCCTGGGCCCGGTTTTCCAGCTTGGGCCCGAGCGTGAGGAGAATCAGGAAGATCTCCGTCGCTCCCCGAAGCAGGCGGGCCAATGCCCGACTCTGAAACCGGACGTTGTCTGCCACAATGACGGCGCCCTCCGCCTCGACGCGTCGCACGGGCACATGCAGGAGCCGCCCCTCCGGCTCCACCAGGGTCTCGGCCAGCGCCGCCATCGCCTGCGCTGCCTCTCTCACCGGCGCGGGCACGGCTTCGAGCTTCTTGTACTTCTGCAGCCGCAGGATTAGATCCGGCGTTACGTGCGGTGGTGCCAGCGTTAAATGCGTCACGCTATCCAGCACTAGCTCCAAGAGCGTTCGGCAGTTCGGTCGTTCGGGAGTTCGGTTGTTCCTGGCCGGATGAACAGCCGAACCACCGAACCATCGAACGCCCGAACGCCGTTACGCGGCTACGGCCGCGCGGCGCGTCGCCGCTGAACGAATTCAGTCGCCAGCTCGACTCCGTCCTGCGCCGTTTCGCCGTAGCCGTCCGCCTGGATCTTCTTGCAGAACGTCTCCGTGACCGGACCACCGCCCACCAGGATGATATGCTTGTCCCGGATGCCCTTGGCCTGGAAGAACTCGACGACCTCCCGCATGCCCGGCATGGTGGTCGTCATCAGCGCCGAGAGGCCCACGATGTCGGCCCCGATCTCTACCGCCTTCTCGATGAACTTGCCCGGGTGGACGTTCACCCCCAGGTTGTGGACCTCGAACCCGGACACCTTGAGCAAGGTGCCGTACAGGTCCTTGCCGATGGAGTGGACATCTCCCTTCACCGTCCCGATGACGGCCACGCCGCGTTTCGGCCGGTCTTCACCCAGGGCCAGGATGGCCGGCTCCAGGATCTTCATGGCCTCCAGAAAGACCTTGGCCGCCATCATGAGTTCCGGCAGGAAGATCTCCATGGTCTGGAACTTGTCGCCGATGATCCGGATCCCTCTGGACAGCCCCTCGTCAATGGCCTCCACTGGGCTCAGGCCGGAGTCCAGCGCCTGTCGGGTGAGCCGCTTGCCCCCCTCCACGTCATAGGCGAGGACCGCCTGCTTCAGTCCCTCCAGAATCTCCGCTCGTTCCATCAAGACCCCCTATGGAACCGCAAATGAACGCAAATATACGCTAATCAAACCCCCTGTGAAGCCCCATGCCATTCGCGTTCATTTGCGTTCATTGGCGGTTGCTTTGTCTCTTACCGCAGCTTCAGACCCAGTTTGCGCGTGTGCTCCTTGGCCTCGGCGTAGATGTCGAAGTGCTCCGGGTCCGGCTCCAGCGTGTCCAGGTTGTAGCAATCCTGGAACCGCTTCCCCTCCGGCGGGTTCGCCAGGTGCGACTCGTACCGGGCCAGGAGTTCCTTGACCATCTCGTTGGCGTCGCGCCGGCTGACCCCGGCGGCGGCGTGGGCCACCTCGCAGGCGAAGCGCATCTCCATGGGGCTGTAGTTGTCCGTGAGGATGCCCTTGGCCGGGTGCATAGTCTCGATGTTCGCCCCCGAGACCACGTCCGTGATAATGCGCGCCGCCGTCTCATCGTACAGTTGCCGCGTGCAGGTGCCGGCCGCGGCATACCCCAGGTCGAAGTAGGGAAACGCCATGTTGCGACTCACCGCCTGGCACCCCAGGGCCACGCTGGTGAGCAGTTCCCGCGCGGTGGAGTTGGACTGGTTGATGTGGAGCGAATACAACAGGTGATAGGTGGCGCTCACGACCAGCGGCGCAACCATGATGTAGGCCGCGTTGACCACGGCCGATCCGATGACGCCGCCGGCGAACCCTCCGTAGATGGCGCCGGCCGCGAAGCCGACGTTGCCCCCGTAGGCCAGGACGGCAGCGGTCTTATTCAGGACGTTGTAGTCCAGCTTGAACTCTGTGAGTGACACGATCAGCCAGCCGTCCGAGGGCCGGATGCCGTGATCGGAGTTCGTGATGGCCAGCACCCCCATGGGCGAAGCCGAGGTGGACAGGAGGTTGATGATCGGCAGGCCGGGCCGGCCGGCGCGCCGCATGGAATCCCGTCCCAGGCGAACGGATTGGATGGCGGCGTAGATCTCGGACGGTGCCCCCGCCTGGACCGTCAGCCCGCGGATCTGGGTGAGCGCAGGGATGCTCATGGAATTGGCGTGGGGGATGCGCGCGTATCCCTCCACCACCGCCGAAGCGATCTCTTCCGAACTCACGGGGATGCCGCCCCCCACGTGGCACCAGGGGATCTGGGGGTCCTCGGGACGGCGCGGGCGCATCGCGGCCCGGTCCTTCCCCTCGCCTAACCAGCATTCCCTCGCAGCAAAGTGGATGGCCTCCTCCAGTTCGTCCCGCGTGAAGCGGATGACCCGGTTGGTGTCTGGGCAGTAGACCCCCGTCTCCACCACGAAGTCCTTGGCCGCCAGGAAGATCCGGTCGGCCAGGTCATCATCCCAGGGGATCACGATATCCTTCGGGGGCGCCTTCAGCCCGTGCTGGGCAATGGCCTTCTGGAGGTTCGGAACCATTCGCTCCATATCGAAGTCGTCGGGCGCCACGATCGGCCCCGTGGCCGCCCGCCGGCAGATCTCGAGGAAGCTCACCATGGCGGACTCCCTTTTCGCCCCTCCTCACCCTCTCCCTCTCACCCCCACGAGGGGAGAGGGGTAGCTGAGGGGGACACCCCTCTAGCATTTCACTCGTTCGTTCTTGGGATCGAACAGCGGTTCCTTCTGGACCAAGGCCGGCACCTGCACGCCGAACATCTCCACGGTCACCTGGGTCCCGGGCCGGACGTGCTCGATGGGCAAGTACGCGTAGGCGATGTTCGTCCCCAGGGAGTAGCCGAAGCCGCCGCTTCGCACCCGTCCCACGACGCCGCCGTCGGCGTGGACCGGCTCGTTGCCATAGATCACGCCCGCCTCGCCGGGAAGCGTCAGGGCGCACAACTTGCGTTTGATCCCCTCCTGCTTCACTCGCAATAGCGCTTCCCGCCCGATGAAGTCGCCCTTGTCCAGCTTCACGAAAATGCCGAGGCCCGCCTCGTACGGGTTGTCATCCGGGGTGATGTCAATGCCCCAGACCCGATAGCCCTTCTCCAGGCGCATGGAGTCGATCGCCTTGTAGCCGGCGGCCATCAAGCCAAAGGCTTGACCCGCCTCCCACAGGGTGTCCCAGAGGGTCAGGCCGTACTCCGCCGGGACGTAGAGTTCCCAGCCCAGCTCTCCCACGTAGGTCACCCGCAGGGCCAGGACCGGCACCCGCCCCACCGCGATCTGCCGGGCCGTCATGTAGGGGAAGCCCTCGTGGGAGACGTCGTCGGGCGTCACCTGCTGCAGAATATCCCGCGCCCGCGGCCCCCACAGCCCGAACGTGGCCATGCTGGACGTCACATCGCGGGCCTGCACCGATCCGTCGCGGGGCATGTGGAGCCGGATCCACCCCAGGTCGTGCGGGCCCCACGCCGTTCCGGTGATCAGCAGGAACCGGTCGGAGGCGAGCCGCGTGACGGTCAGGTCGCATTCGATGCCGCCCCGCGACGTGAGCAGCGACGTGTAGGTCACCGTGCCAATTGGCCGGTCCAGATCGTTGGAGGTCAGCCGCTGCAAGAGGTCGAAGGCGCCGGGACCGGATACCTCCAGCTTGCTGAAGGAGGTCTCGTCGAACAGTCCGGCGCGCTCCCGCGTGGCCAGGTGCTCCCGTGCCACCGCCTCAAAATAGTCCGGCTGGCCCCAGTTAGTTTGCTCATGAACTGCCTGCCGCCAGGGTTGCCCGGGCCGGAAATAGTTGGGCCGCTCCCAGCCCGCCTTCTCGCCGAAGACGCAGCCCAGTTCCTTCAGGCGCTCGTACGCCGGACTCGTGCGCAGCGGCCGGGCCCGCTCGTTCTCGTCGAAGGGGAATCGCATCAGGTAGTAGTGCTCGTACACCTCCATGCACCGGTCCAGCGTGTAGGCGCGGCTGGCATAGCGCGACCCGAGGCGCCGGATGTCCATGTGGTGCATGTCCATGGACGGCTCGCCCTCGACGATCCACTCCGCAAGGACCTTGCCCGTGCCGCCTCCGCCCGCGATCCCGTGGGCGCACAGGCCGGCCGCGACGTAGAACCCGCGCACCTCTGGCGACTCCCCCAGGATGAACTCCCCGTCGGGGGTGTAGGCCTCGGGGCCGTTGATGAGCTGCGCCACCTCGGCCCCCTCCACGCACGGCGTCCGGCGGAGGCCGCCCCTCTGGATCTCCTCGAACCGCTCCCAGTCGGGCGACAGGAGCTGGTCGTGGAACTCCCACGGAGGCCCCTCGATGCTCCAGGCCGCCGGGTGGGTCTCGAAGCCGCCCATCACCAGGCCGCCTACCTCTCCCCGGAAGTAGACCAAAAGGTCCGGATCCCGTACGACCGGCGCGGTGCGCGGGACCTCGTTGCCGGGAATCGGCTTGGTGATCAGATACTGGTGGGCCATCGGGATGATCGGCACGTTCACGCCCACCATGGCCCCGATCCTCGCCGCCCAGATGCCCGCCGCGTTCACCACGACCTCGGTCCGGATGCTGCCGTGGTCGGTCACCACCTCGCTCACCCGCCCGTTCGTGGTCCGGATCTCCAGGACCCGGACCCCGGTGTGAATCGAGGCGCCGCGCTTCCTCGCGCCGATCGCGAGGGCCTGGGTGAGGCCCGACGGGTCGGTCCACCCGTCGGTGGGCAGGTAGATGGCGCCAAGCAACCCCTCGTCCGTCATGATGGGGAACAGGTCCATCGCCTCCTTGATACTGATGGATTCCAGGGGGAGGCCGAAGGTCTTGGCCCAGGCGACCTGCCGACGCAGGTCTTCCAGGCGGGCCGGGCTGGATGCCAGCCGCAGGCTTCCCACCGGGTGCCACCCCGGATCGTATCCGGTCTCGTCCTTGAGACGGGCATAAAGCGACGCGCTGTACATCATCATGCGGGTCAGCGTCACGCTGGACCGCAACTGCCCGACCAGCCCGGCCGAGTGGAAGGTCGAACCGCTGGTCAACTCCCCTTTGTCCACCAGGACGATGTCGGTCCAGCCCATCTCCGCGAGATGGTAGGCCACGCTACACCCGATGACGCCACCACCGATGATGACCGCCCGCGCGTGCTCTTTCATTCAGATCCTCCCGACCCGCCTCACCTTTTGTGTGACTCACCCTTCTGCAGGCAACAGATGGAGCGTTTCCGGGAACTGCACCGCCACGGCGCTCCCCTCCGGGAAGCGGCCCACCCGGACCGGATCCCACGCATCCACTCGCAGAGGCTTCCCCTGGAGCAGCACCGTGTATCGCACGACCTGGCCCGTGTACGTGGACTCCGCAACCTCTCCCCGGAACGTGTTCCTGGGGAGCGGCTCGCGTGGCGACGCGAGCAGGACCCGTTCGGGTCGGATCACCGCCCGGGCCTCGCTGGAGATGGGCGGACCGGCCTGCGGGGGGGCCGGCGCCCGGAGCATCAGCGTTCCGAACCAGGCATGGAACGCCACCTGGCCCGCCTCGGGCCCCTGGGAGAGCCTCCCCGGGATCAGATTGACCCTTCCGATGAAGGTGGCCACGAACTCCGTGGCCGGCGACTCGTAGATATCCAGCGGTGTCCCCACTTGTTCAAACCGCCCGTGCCGCATGATGGCAATCCGGTCGGACATGCTGATGGCCTCTTCCTGGTCGTGGGTCACCAGGATCACGGTGAGGTGCAAGGCCGTCTGGAGTCGCCGGATCTCCGCCCGCATGGCCACGCGCAGGGCGGCGTCCAGGTTGCTCAGCGGCTCATCCAGGAGCAGGACCTTGGGCTGGATGGAGAGGGCCCGGGCCAGCGCCACGCGCTGCTGCTGCCCGCCAGAGAGCTGATGCGGTCGCCGCTCGCCGAACCCTTCGAGCTGCACCGTCTTCAGGAGCTCCTCGACCCGCGCCGTGATCTCGCCCCGGGGCAGACGCCGGGCCTTGAGGCCGTAGGCCACGTTGTCCGCCACCGAGAGGTGTGGGAACAGGGCGTAGTTCTGGAAGACCATGGCGGTGTCGCGCCGGTGAGGCGGCACGCCGCGCAGAGACTTCCCCTCCAGGAGAATGGACCCGCCGTCCGCCTCCAGGAACCCGCCCACCAGGCGCAGGAGCGTGGTCTTGCCGCAGCCGCTGGGGCCGAGGAACGTCACCAGCTCGCCGCGATGCACGCCGCCGGTGGCCCCGGCCACGGCCGTCACCGCCCCGAACCGCTTCACCACCCCGTCTAACCGCAGAACCTCGTCACTCACAAAAGACCCCGACAGGCAACCGCAAATGAACGCCAATCAACGCTAATATTCTCAAGAAACCCGGACGATTCTGCCGAGGGTATCACTGACCCTCATCGCCGCACCAACAATTCTCCGGAGAGCCCCTTGAGTCCTTGATTATTTGCGTCCATTTGCGTTGATTTGCGGTTACATTAATGAACGCCAAGAAACGCCAATGGATCAGAAATTCCGCACGACCCGCTTGATCTGAAGCTTCGGGTTCCCAAAATTCAGAAGCATGCATAAGCGACGACCAGTCGCCTTGAGATAGTTCATACACTGGGCCATGTGAATCTCGTCCAGAGCCTTGACGGCTTTCAACTCCACAAGCAAATCGCCTTCGACCAGAATGTCGGCGACGTAATCTCCGACGATCACGCCATCGTATTCAACCTGGATGACCTTCTGCTGCTCAACCGCGAGCCCCGCCTTGCGAAGTTCATGGGCCAGGGCGTTCTCATAGACCTTCTCGAGAAAACCAACCCCGAGGGTGTTGCTGACCGTGAGGGCCGCTCCAATCACCCGGTTGGAGATCTCATCGAGCCTGCGAGAATTTGCGTCCATTTGCGTTCATTGGCGGTTGCATCTCGGTTGCTTTCGCCTTCCTCAATTATCTGCGTCCATCTGCGTTCATCTGCGGTTGGATTTCTGTTGCTTTCCCCTTCCCCAATAATTTGCGTCCATTTGCGTTCTTTGGCGGTTGCTTTCATCTTCCCCGGATGATGTCGAAGCCGGTCCGCCGGGCGATCCACTTCAGCCCCACGACGCAAATGAACACGATGGCGATCAGCATCACCGACACGGCGCAGCCCTCCCCCAGATAGCCCATCTCCGCCAGTTGCAGGATGTAGATGGAGGCCAGGTTCGCCCCCGGGGAGACCAGAAAGGCGATGGCGCTCACGGTGATCATTCCGGTCATGAAGGCATAGATCAGCCCCGCCATGAATGCGGAGCCGATATTGGGAACGACCACCTTGAGAAACGTGCCCACCGGCCCCACCCCCAGGTCCGCCGACGCCTCCTCGAGGGCCACGTCCAACTGGCGGAGCTTGCTCATCCCCGCCTCCATGGCCGCCGGCAACTCCCGGAACCCCGTGTTCACCACCATGATCAGCAGCGTGCCCGTGAGCACCAGGGGGGGATTATGGAACGCCAGCAGGTACCCCAATCCCAGCACCGTCCCCGGCACGGAGAGGCCGAGGAGGGCCAAAAACTCGATGGCGCCGCGTCCCGGAAGGCGCTTTCGTTCCAGGATGTAGGCCAGGACAGTCCCCCCGACCGCCGCCAGGAACCCTGCAGAGAGAGCCATCTTGATGCTGGTCCAGAGATACTGGAGTCCGAACCGCGAGACGAAGTGGGCCAGCGTGAACCGGTTCCGCACGCCGATGGCTTCGGTGAAGGCCCCCACGAAGATCACCCCGAACAGGGCGAGGATGATGAGACCGACCACGGCCGCGACTGCCAACATGGGGACCAGGATGATCGGGCTGCTCCGCCGCAACTGGGACGAGGCCAGGTTTCCGGTGATGGTCGTGACCCGGGTCTCCCGCAGCAGATACCGGTGGATGACGAACAGGAACAGGCTGGGGATCACCAGGAAGACCGAGAGGACGCTGGCCATCCGCAGGTTCTGCTCGCCCACCGCCAGCGAATAGGCGTCCGTGGCCAGCAGGGACATGCCGCCCCCGATGATCATGGGATTCCCGAAGTCGGCGATGGCCAGGATGAACACCAGGAGGGCGGCCTTGAGCGTGCCGGGCCAGGCCAGGGGGATCGTCACCGTGCGAAGGATCCGCTCCGGACGCGCCCCCAGATCATCCGCGGCATCCTCGAGGCTGGGATCCAGGGAAACCAGCACATTCTCGATCAGGAGAAAGGCGATGGGCAGGAAGGACACCACCTGCACCAGCAGGACCCCCGGCCAGCCATAGATGCTGACGTTGAGGCCCAGGAGCTGGGTCACGAACCCTCGCCGCCCCCCCAGGATGATCAGCGCGACGGAAAACGCAAACGGCGGCGCGACGAAGGGGAGCAGGCTGACGAAGGTGAGGGGACCGCGCAGAACCCTGGGCCCGCGGGTGGCCAGGTAGGCCATGACGAATCCCGTCGTCGTCACCAGGACCATGCTCAGCGTGCTCAGGATCAGACTGTTGATGAGGGCCCGGTAGTATGCGCGGCGGGAAAAGAACTCCAGGAAGTTCTCCCAGGTGAATATGCCCTCCTTCGTCTGGAGGCTCCGGATCAGGACGGTGCCGATGGGCAAGACGGTGAACACCAGCACCAGCCCCGTGAGGAGGGCGCCCACCGCCAAGAAGGCGGGGTCGCGGGCGGCCGCCTGGGCCTCCGCCCCGAGTCCCGCAAGGCGGGCCCGGGCGGAGGCCCAGGGCGTCGTGGTCGCGACGGTCAGGGTGTGGTCAGACACCGACACCTTGTCCCCAGGACACGGCAGAGCGTTCGGCAGTTCGACCGTTCGGTAGTTCGGTCGTTCCAGAACCGCCGAACACTCGAACTACCGAACAGCCGAACGTTCTTGGCCAATTACTTGCCGAACTTGTCCTTCCAGGCCTTCATGATGCGCTCCTGGTTTGCGCCGGCCCAGTCGAAGTCATAGTTCATCAGCTTCGGCTCGATGGTCACCAGTCCCGGGATGCCCGGGCGCGTCACCTTGGATCGCAGCTTGGCGGCCGCCCGCATGCCGCGCTCGCTCCCCACGAAGTCCACCACCTTCTTGGCTGCCTCGACGTTCTTGGCGGACTTGAAGATCACGATGGTGTCCAGGTCCAGGGGGGTCCCCTCGGTAGGGATGATGAACTCGATGGGGAATCCCTTCTGCACTCGTGACATCACGGCCTGGTCCCAGGTGATGGCCGCCGCATACTCGCCGCGGGCAACCATCTCCGCTGGAGCGGAGCCGGACTTGGTGTACTGGGCCACGTTCTTGTCCAGGGCCTCCAGGTACTTCCACCCCTTCTCCTCGCCCATGAGCTGGAAGAGCCCGGAAACGGCGAGGTACGCGGTGCCGGAGGTTCCAGGGTTCGGCATCACGACCTCGCCCTTCCACTTGGGGTCGAGCAGATCGTCCCAGCTCTTCGGCGCCATCAGCCCCTTCTTGGCCAGGATGTCCCGGTTCACCGTGATGGCGTTGAACCAATAAGACCACCCGTACCAGGTCCCGTCCGGGTCCTTGTACTCGGCGGGCACCCCCTCCCAGGCAGGCGACTTGTAGGACAGCAGCAGCCCCTGCTTCTTCGCCTGCCGGGCAAAGGCATTGGGCATCCCCCACTGGACGTCGGCCCCGACTCTTGGCTGTTCCGCCTGGACGCGGGCCCACAGCTCGCTGCTCGACATCCGGACGTGGTTCACTTTGAGGCCGGTGGCAGCCTCCAGTTCCTTGAACAGGGCCTCGTTCTCGGGTGGTTCGTTGGTGGTGTATATGTTGACGACCTGCTGTGCCTGCGACTGGGGCAGGCCCAGGCCGCCCACCGCCAAGGCGGCGGTCAGGCCGACCAGGACCAGCCCCAACCTGAAATGCCCGCTCCCCTTCGACCGCATTGTCAAGCTCCTTTCTCCCCGCCGCTCACTGTCACGCGGGGCGTCTGTGGTCATCCGTCGGCTCGGCGTCCCGCCTTCGCCGGGAACTGGGCCATCGCTTCACCCACGGCCCCACCGTCGATGAGGGTGATGGCTGCACGATGGGGCGTGGGCATGACATGTGTCACTCTATGGGTATGAAGGGTCCGGGGTGACGGCGACGTTCCGCGGGGTGGATGAGGGGAGGGATGAACGAAGGGCTCCGCCAGGGTAACGTCTGGCCCCTGCGCAACGGTCAAGCCCTGACACCAGGACGGGCTGTCGGTAGTGCGGTCGCATGGCGCCCTCCCCGGTCGCCTGGACCGAATAGTTGATGGCGGGGAAGTCTCTCCCGGCACCACAATTGGGTCAAGCGAATTGTGCGAGCGCCTTCGGGAGCAGGCAAGGGCCAGGGATGGGGCCGGTCAGCGGCAACGGCCCCGGACCACCTCCGCGATCCGCCGAATGTGCTCGGGCGTGCTGCCGCAGCAGGCGCCGACGATGTTGGCCCCGGCCTCCAGGATGGGGGGATAGGCCTCGGGCATGGCCTCGGGCGGCAACTCGTACACCGTGCGGTCGTCCACGATCTTCGGCAGCCCAGCATTCGGGTAGGCCACCAGGAATGCCCCGACGGCCTGCCGCATCTCCCGGATGATGACCGCGGCCCTGGCCGGGCCGCCGTCCCCGCAGTTGCATCCCACCACGTCCGCCCCCGCCCCCAGGAGCAGGCGGGCCGCCTCGGCCGGGGTCGTCCCCCACATGGTCCGGTCAATGTTCTTGTTCCGGCCCCACTGGAAGAACATGCTGCACATCACGGGGAGACCGGTCGCCTCCTTGGCGGCCCTGATCGCGATGATCGCCTCGTCCGGGATCATCATCGTCTCGATGGCGAAGAGGTCTACCCCGCCCTCGGCCAGGGCCAGGGCCTGCTCCTTGAAGTTTTCGTAAAACACCTCGGCGGGGGTATCGCCCAGCGGCTCGAAGGTGTCCGGAAGATGTCCCGTCGGCCCGATGGATCCGGCGACGAATTTGCCCGGTGGACAGACCGACCGCGCCAGCTTCGCCCCCTTTACGTTCAGCTCCCAGACGCGATCCTGGAGGTCATACGGCTTCAGCTTGAGCCGGGTCCCCCCGAACGTGTTCGTCTCCACCAGGTCGCTCGCCGCGTCGAAGTAGGCGCGGTGGACACCCTGGATTACCTCGGGCCGGGTGTCGTTCCAGAGCTCCGGACACGCCCCGTCAACCAGGCCCGCCTCGAAGAGCATCGTCCCCATGGCCCCGTCGAAGACCAGGACCTCGGACTGCAATCGTTCCAGAAATCCTCTCCCCGCCGGTTCCATGGGTGTGTGGACCCTCCTCTATTGAATTGGCGTGGTACCAGAGTCCTGCTCTTCTATCGCAGATCGCGCGACACTGACAAGGAAAAATGCTCTTGCAGGAAGAACGCCACGGGGCGGAGGGACCGAGGCGAAGTTCGGCGAGCGGTCCGAGGTCGGGAGATAGGGTGGGAGGGAACCCTGGGGCGCGACAGCCGCCCAGCATCAGGGAATGGATCAGTAGCGTGGTCAGGTGGGGCGATCGGGGCCGGCCTCAGAAGCGGTGGCGGCGTCGAATTCCTCTTTCGAGAGGAAGCGCCCCCCTTGCAGGTCCCGGGTCTGGATGCGGTAGCCGGTGTCAAACACGATCTCCGCCGTCATCAGGCGGAAGCACTTGCTGTCCATGATCTCCTTCCGGACGAAGTAGCCGCCCCCCTCCCCTTGGCTGAGATCGTGGCGCTTGTCCAGGCGGACGTGAACCCGGGACTTGCACCGGCCGCACTCGACATAGATATGGATGGCGTCATCGGCTTCCTTGGACGGCCTGGACGAGAAGAGCGAGATCAACCGGTCCAGTAGTCCCATCGTCTCTTCCTCCTCGACGGCATCTGGCGCCCGCGGCCATCAGCCCGGGCGCAGCGACCGATCACCGAGCCTTGGGATGTCTGGAACATATCTCAAGCGGGACGAGGGGGCAAGCCCTATGGGAGGCGCTACCGGGATCGCGTCGCACGCGCCCACTGCAGGATCGGAAGGCGGGTAGGCAGAGTGTCAGCGGCAGAACCGCGGGGGGGAAGACTGGCGAGGCGAGGCGACCTCAGGTCGTATCACCCGCGGAGGGCTCGGCTGGCCGAGCCGCCGCCCATTCGGTGGCGAGAGCGCGGATGAACTCGTCGCGGCAACTCGGACAGATGCCGTGCGTCGTAGTGGACGTGCCGGCCGGAGGAATGGGAGCCGTCTCTCCCGCAGGAAGGGAGATCCCGCACCAAGCGCACACCTGAATCCAGCCCGGCGAAGGCTCCGGTTTGGCTGTCATCAGGCCCCTCCTCCCCCTCCGGGCCTTTGCGAGGTTGCCGGCCCTGCCGGGGCAGAGCCAGCCTGAATACAATGAGGATGCCATACTATCCATTCCGGTCAGCGAAAGGCAATAGAACAACCTGGGGACATTGGAATTTTTCCTGTGGATAACGCAGATTTTCGCGTGGATTTCCTGTGGAATGCCTGTGGACGGGCTTGCGAAAAACCCTGGAAAGGAACGAAGCGGCTGGTGGGCGAAGGAGGTTTCGAACCTCCGACCCCCTGCTTGTAAGGCAGGTGCTCTCCCCCTGAGCTATTCGCCCTCGTGCTGCCCTTGTACCATATCTAAGTGCTCGTCGCCAATGGGATTCTGCGTGTCCTCCTTTGGCAACTCGATAAGCCAAATTTTTCCACTTTTTGCTCTGCTGACGCCACGCTGACGGAAACTAATTTGGTCCCGGGGGCCGCGCTCCCCGCTCGGCCGGCAGCGCACGGTCTCGAGGTCGGCCCCACGCTTAACGCGATCCTGGTCGCGGAGATCGGCGAGATCGCCTGGTACACGAAACCCAACCAGCCCCGAAAGCTCGCGGGGTTCGACATCGTCCGGGTCAAGTCGGGGCAGTTCGGGGGTCTCCCTGAGCTACCGCTGGACTCCGGGCAGGCATCACGACCGCCACCAGTACGAATGCCGCTTGCTGCGTCTATTCATTGCTCTACTCATTTCCTCTGCTGAGATTTTGCCGATTTCACCAATCACGCTTCAAACGACCTCTTGCAGGCCACCGGTACCATGTCAGAGACCGCCGGCTTGTGCTCGGCTTTCAAGAGGTTCTTGCTTAGGGCTTGCCCTTGACCCCGCCCTATGAACCGATTCTGCCTATTCCTACCCCCCTTCCAGCCACGATGGTTAGCGGATTAGGCCAACTGGCAGCCATACTCCCTGATCCATTCCAGGGACTTCACAGTGTCGGGGATGGGCTCGTACTCCAGGCCGACAAACTGCCCGTACCCAAGTCTATCTATTTCGCTGAACAAGAACCGATAGTTGATCTCGCCGGTGCCCGGCTGATGCCGCCCGGGAGTGTCCGCGACGTGGATGTGATCTATCGCTGCGATGTGATCCCGCAGAATTTGGGTGAGATTGCCCTCCGTCCGCTGCGCATGGTAGATGTCGTAATGGACGTAAAGGTTCGGCCGGTTCGCTTCGGCGATCACATCCAGCACGTCTTGGACGCGACTGAGAATGAAGCCGGGGATGGCGGCGTGGCTCACGTGTTCGACAAGCACCTTGATGCCCATCTCCCCCATGGCATCGGCCACGAATCGGAGGTTTTCAACCAGGGTATTCCACTGCTCCCTCCGCGAGTAGCCGGGAACCGTTTTGCCTGCCAGGCAACCGATGCGCGGGACGCCCAGCACCCTAGCGTAAGACAGTGCGGTCTTGACGCCGGCCCGGAATTCTCCCACTCGGTTCGGACTGGCTGCGACGCCCCGGTCGCCGCTGGCCCAGTCGCCGCTTGGCAAGAGGAAGAGAACGACCTGCTGGCCGTTCTGGTCCAGCACTTCCTTAACCTTTTCCGCTGGGTACTCGTACGGGAGCAGGAACTCCACGTACCTGAAGCCGGCCCGCTGAGCGGCAGCGAACCGGTCCATAAATGGGACCTCCGTGAACAGCCAGACCAGATTGGCGGCCAACCTTGGCATAGTTATCTCGCTCCCTTGGTGTTTCTGCGCCGCAGCGCCCGCAAGAGGAACAGCACAGGGCATCGGGACTGGAGCCTGATGGAAAACGGGCGGCTGGGTGGCTTTCTCTACCTCTGGCAGCGAAGCCCGAAGCTCTAGCTCCGGCGGAGCTGGCCGGGCAGGATCCTTTCCGACAGTATCATCGATCGCCGGGCGCTGGGGGGTGTCTCGCCCTGTCCCTAGGCATCCCGGCTACAAGGGCTTGACTTGCGGGTACTCCCCAACGTCAATCCCGAACGCTTCGGCCTGATGCAGCAGGTCGAGCGCATTTCTCACGTGCGCATAGTCCACCATCATCCCATCATACATCACAGCGGCCCGACTAGCCTGCTCAGCCTCTGCCATGGCCCGCAACAGGCCCTTATTCCATTCGATCTCTTCTTTAGATAGAGCGAAGACCTGATTCGCGATGGGCACTGCTGACGGATGGATTACGAGCGTACCGCGAAAACCGATCTCGCGCGCTCGCTGGAGCTGGGCCCGCACCAGCTCGGTGTCGCTCACCTCGAGGGAGCCCCCTGCGAGCGGGTATTCAATGCCCGCGGCGCGTGCGGCCAGCAGCATGTGCGATACCATGTAGAGGCTCTCCAAGCCCTCACGCGTAAACCTGGAGCCGAGCGCCTTTGTCAGATCTCCCGACCGCGAGCCGATGCCCGCCACGATGTTGCCCACCCTTGGGCACGCGGCAACCAGTTGATGGGCGTTCATAATGCCGCGCGCGGTCTCAGGAAGCACCACGATTTCAACCGTGCCGATGGGCAGCCCGGCCTTGCGCTCGTACAACTCGATCCAGGCGTCCACCTTCAGGACCTCTTCGACTCGTTCGAGCTTTGGAATCAGGACGGCCACGAGACCGGCGGTCACAACGGCCTCGACATCCTCGGCTGTCAATCCGGTGTTCACCCCATTCACGCGCACGACGACCGGCACGCTCCTCTCCCGCAGGCGCTGGATGCCCGCACGTACCGTTTCCCGCGCCGCGACCTTCTCCGCATTGGGGACCGCGTCTTCAAGATCCAAGATCAGCGCATCGGGCCCGTACTTGGGCGCCTTGTCCATCCACTCCGGTCGGTTACCGGGAACGAAAAGAATAGAACGGTACAGCTTCATGATGGGTCCCTCCCACGCGTCGGCCTGACCATGCCCTGAGTGCAGGGCCTCTTGCTATGGCATCCTCTCGTTATGTACGCACGATCAAGAGCTGCGCCGCGTCTCGGCGCCGCGAGGAGCCGCCACTCCGCGCCGCCCGTAAGGCGGCTGCGTCCTCGAGTTGCGTCACTGAGTAGTGAGCGCCACGAGCGCATCCACGCCGACCACGCCTCGGCCCGCCGGGAGCACGAGCACCGGGTTGAGGTCCACCTCGCGGACCTCGTCTTCCAGCTCAGAGGCGAGCCGTGACGGGGAGACCGCCAGGCCGTACTCGGCGAGCAGCGCCGAGGCTTCGAGCTCGGTCAGCGCCGTGCGTCCCTCCGCCCGCGCCGCGGCCACCGACGCGTTCACGCCCCGGCCTCCTCGCGGAACGCCCCGCCCAGCCGGAACCGCCAGTAGTCGCGGAGCGCCGACAGTCCTTGGGCGAGCCCGATGGTGGACTCGAAGACGGGCACGCCGTGCGCCGTGAAGTACTCGAGCGCCTCGCCGGCCCGCTCCCGACCGGCCGTCCAGCAGATCAGCACCGGCTTTGCGCCCTCCTGGATCCGCGCGTGGACCACGCGGGAGAACTCGGGATCCCGCACGGCGCTCAGGACGAAGGCCACCCCGTCGATCCCCGGGTCCGCCAGCACCGCGTCCAGGCACCTCCCGACGGCCTCCGGCACGGGGGTCACGAAATCCACAGGATTCGCGATCGTCCCGGACCAGAAGACGTGCCGGCTCAGCACCCCCTGGTTTCGCGCGCCCTCGTCGGACACCTCGGCGAACCCGGCGGCGATCGCCACTGCCACCTTGACGCCCGCCGCAGCGCATTGCCGGACAGCCTCCAGGGTCTGGCCGGCGGGCAGCAGGATCGCCGCGAGGTCCACCGGGCCGGGGACGCTCGCCAGGGAGGGAAACGGGGCCAGCCCGCAGATCGCCTCCCCGCGGGGATTCACCGGATAGATGCAACCCGTGAAGCCGCCCTTGAGGAGGTTCTCGACGATCTGGTAGCCGTACTTGGCAGGATTGACCGAGGCCCCGATGATGGCAACCGATTTCGGAGCGAAGGCGACATCGAGGGCGGTCCGCACGTTGGGCAGCATCAGGCGATGACCTCCTCGGCTCCCAGCTCACGGCCGGGCGCCTCACTGGTCCGAAACACGCGGTTTCGTCGTATTGCGCCGCCAATTCCGCCAACCGGCAGCCAAGCATCTGAATACCAACGCTCATGCATCACTCACAATGGTTGCCGATCTGTGAGGGAATGAGACCCACACAGACTCACCCGGAACGAAACGCTGGGAGGAGTGGCTCTGCACCCTCCAGCGGAACTCTCTCACCTGAACCGCGTATTCGACGAGTTCGCCCAGAAACGCTTTTTGCACTACTCGCCCCTCGAACTGATTAATGGCATCGCCGCTACACGGCAGGTTTGACAACTTCAACTCCATCGGACGGACGGAGATGCATGCCTTGTCGCCCGCCACGATCCGGCTCCGAAGATCGTCTTGCACATACGCCCACACGGGGCCCAGCCCTGGCGCCTCGAGACAGCCCATAGAACGATCGAGGTGCGTTACATGACCTTCCACGAGGTTCGTGACACCCAGGAAACTGGCAATGAAGCGCGATTTCGGACGCAGGTACGTCTCCTCGGGCGTGCCCTCCTGTTCTATGCTTCCGGCTCTCATGACCACCAAGTGATCCGCGAGCACCATGGCCTCGGCTTGGTCATGTGTCACGTAGATCGACGTAAGGCCCAGATCCCGCTGTAGGGCCTTCAACTCCACCCGCATCTGCTCCCGCAGGTTCGCATCCAGATTGCTGAGCGGTTCATCCAAGAGCAGCAGCGAAGGTTCCACCACGATGGCCCGGGCGAGCGCCACTCGTTGCTGCTGGCCACCAGAGAGCTCCGAAGGATACCTCGGCCCCAAGTCTGCCATGTGGACACGCTCCAGTGCTTGCTGCACTCGTCGGCGTGTCTCTGCTCGGCCGACGCGCCTCAGTTGCAGGCCATACGCCACGTTGTCATAGACAGTCTTGTGAGGCCATACCGCATAGCTTTGAAACACCATGGCGAGATTTCTGCGTTCCGGCGGCAGTCCCCATCCCGGGCCCGCCACCGCCCTGCCATCCAGCAAGATGGATCCGTCGTCCGGGTGCAGGAGACCCGCCACCAGCCGGAGGGTCGTGGTCTTCCCGCATCCACTTGGGCCCAGCAGTACGAGCATCTGACCCTCAGCCACGTCCACGCGAACACCGGATACGACGGTTTGGTTGCCGAAACGCTTGACCACGTTGATCAACTGGAGCTTCGGCACAGCACCTCTCCCTACAACAGTTTGTGAGCGTTCGCGCACTTTGCCGGGCCCGTCATGGGCGCGACCCTATTGGCGCCCTTTTACACACCGCGCCCCCCGGTGAGTATGTTCCCACCCAAGATCCGGTAGCCCACCATTACGACCGCTGCGTTTATTCCGAGTAGAATCACGGACATCGCAGCGACTGCTCCCCAGTTCTGGGAGTAGAAGACATCCATGATCGCCGTCGAGATGACAGTTGTCTTGCTGGTGTACAGCAGCACCGAGGCACCAAGATCTTTGAGAGAATGAGCAAAAACCAGGATCCAGCCAGCCAGAAGCCCGTTCTTGATTAGTGGCCCAGTGATGTCCTTCAGAACACGTAACGGCGACGCGCCCAGGATCCTGGCTGCGCTCTCCAACTCGACGTGCACAGTCGAAAGGGAGGCCTTGCAGTTCATGAAGGCGAGCGGGAGGTTCTTTGTAAGATAGGCAAGAACCAGAATCCACAGCGTGCCATAGAGGGGAAGCGGCCCGGTACTGTACGCCGCGACGAGTCCCACGGCAAACACCATCGCCGGAATTACCAGGGGAGCCATGGCCAGAAACACCAGCACGGATCCGAAGCGCGCGATGTTGCGCTCGGCTATGAACGCGACCACCGTCGCGATGATCACAGCGAAGGTCGCCGCCGCGGTCGACGTAACCACGCTGTTCCGCACGGAAGGTATACCCGCCGTGTACTCAAAAAGGACGTACTGGTAATGGTTCAGCCCGAGATTGTGCAGCGATATCCCGCGGTATGCCTGTTTCAACACGGATGCAGCGATGAGCACGGCATTGGGGAGGATAAACGTCACCACAATGACCAGACACGCAACGCTCGCAGCAACCCATTTCCATCGACCCAGATCCGTGCGCTGCCATCGACCACCCTTACCCTGGACGGTCGCGAAGCTCCGTTGTGCTATCAACTGCTGCTGTAGCCATAGCAGGGTCGCGGTTATGAGCAACAACGGCAAGGACAGGGCGGCTGCCAAGCCAATTTCCGGCGGGTATTCAAAGAGCGTCCACATCGCCGTCGTGATCACGTAGATATTGGCAGGTATCCCGATGACCGCAGGTGCTCCATACAGAATGATAGTTTCCAGGAACATCAAGATGAACCCTGCGATGAGCGCCGGTCGCGCGAGCGGGAGCGTAATCGTCAAAAGGGTCCTGGCCCCGCTGGCTCCCAGAACACGAGCGGCCTCCTCCATTTCCGAATCCATCATTTCGAACGCATTGTACATGAAGATGAATGCCAATGGGTACACCGTCGCGACTGAAACAATTGCCAACCCCTCCATCGAGTATATGTTCATGAAGCCCTTGCCGGAGCGCGTCATGAACATCCACAGCCGATTGAGCAAACCGGCATTTGGGCCAGCGAGCAATACCCAGGACAGCGCGTTCACGAAGGCCGGCACGACGAACGTGCCCATGACGCACACTCGGATGAACCCCCGGAGGGGCACATTCGTTCGGCTGACCAACCAGGCCAACAACGCGCCGATCAGCGTCCCGAACGACGCACACACAAGCCCCAGCACCACGGTATTGAGGATCGCCTCCTGAAAGCGCCGGACATAGAGAATCTGCGTGTAGTTCGACAGCGACAGGCCGCCCGGCGTCTTGAAGCTCGCCACGACGAGATGATAAATGGGCAGTGTAACTAGCAGGACGAGGATACCGGTGGAGAGGCCCCAGAGCATTCCCGGTGCCGTGAGCCACCTCGTGACGACCTGGGGGCCGTCTCGCTCACTTGTGGCCCAAGCCCGCCCGGAGGGTTTCGATGACTCCTGAGTTGTCATTGCCCTTGCTCCGCTGCAGAACCTCGGGGGAGCTGGCTCTGCAGCTCCCCCGATCATCACGTTCTCCTGACGGTCATCCTCGACATTGCGGTCATCGGGGCATTCCGGAGAGCCCCCCGGGTCCTTATCCCCCGAAAAGCTCGGCGAACTTCTTGAGTCCCCCCGGCCACCACTTTTTCACCTCATCCGGATCTGATTCGATCAATTTCAAGCTTTTCGGATCTGGGAAACTGGCCGGGTACTTCAGGTCGGGGGTGTCCAGCGTGGACAGGAAGCCAGCTTGAGCATAGTGGTTTTGGCCTTCCACGGACGTGAGCCAGTTGAACAGGAGCTTCGCCGCGTTCGAATGCGGTGCCTTAGCGAGCACACCAGCAGGCGCGAGTATCAGGAAGACGCCATCTTGAGGAAACACCGCGGCGAGCGGAAGTCCCTGGGCCTGTGCCAGAGGTATGCTCGGGTAGTCGCAGGGGACCAGGAGTCTTTCGCCGCTGGCCAGCAGGTTTGGCTGCACGCACGACTGCTGGGTCATTACATTGTTCCTCTTGAGCGCCTCGAAGTATTCCCAGCCGTAGAGCTTCACCAGGTTGAAAAAGATGGCCGCTGACGCTCCAGCGGTTCTCGGGTGGCCTTGGACTATCTTATCCTTGTACTTTGGATCGGTCAGGTCCTTCCAGGTCTTCGGGACCATGTCGCCCTTGAGGAGATCCTTGTTGTAGTTGATCGTTGACGTGGCGATGCGGGTGGCGTGCCAGTAGTGCTCGGCATCATAGTACCCGGGACGACCATAGAGCTTCATGGAGGCGGGAATGAAGGGCTGGAGCATCCCCTTCGCCTTCATGTTGCTGAACTGCTCCATGACGGTGGTCTCGACGACATCCGCGGCGTTGATGCCCGTGTCGAACTCCTGAAGGATACGGGAGTAGAGAGTACCACTGACCATGCGGAGGACATTGACCTTGATCTCGTACTTCTTCTCGAATGCTGCCTTCAACTTGTTCGCGAAGTTTATGTCGTTACTGGTGTAGTAGTTGACCTCCCCTTCCTTCTTGGCGGCGGCAATCATCTCCGGCGTTACGCCAGCGGGCGTGCTGGCCGCGAACGCGGTACCGGCAGTGTCTGGTGCCCTGCCCACGAGGCCGAGCGCCAGGAACGCCAGCGCCAAAAGCCGGCTCAGTCTGCGATAGGTGGAATCCCGGCTAGCCATTTCTGTGCCTCCTCTCATCTCCGTAGTGCGTCAGGCCCCTTACTGTCGCGCGTGTCCCCGTGTTTCAAGCCAGTACACACCAACCGATCCAGGGCTTCCTGCTAGGTGATTACCAGCCGGCCAGGCGACGAGCTTCCGCCACCGGCGTGGTCTTCGCCGGCCCGGAGAGGACGATCCTGTAACCCTGCTCCAGCCGCATCGCCACCTCCTGGGGCGTATGTGCCATCACGGCACACGGTACACCGAACTCCCTACACACGGCCAGCACCCGCAGCAGGGTTTCCTGCACCTCGGGATGGCTGGAAACGCCACGATGGCCCATGGCCACCGACAGGTCCCCCGGCCCGGTCCAGATTGCTCCTATACCCTTCACCTGGCGCAGAATATCCTTGATGTTTTTGACCCCTTCAGGCTCTTCGACAATGCCCATCAACAAGATGTTGCCATCAGGGTCCAGCGGCCAGATGTCGGCGGCATCGTAGTATTCCTGTGCCGTCAGACCCCAGTAGCGGGCGGCGAAGCGGATCCCCCACCCTCGCTGTCCAGCCGGTTCAAAGTCCGCAACCCCAGGCACCTGTGGATAGCGTGCTGCACTCACCGCCGCCTGTGCGTCTTCTACCGTATTCAAGTGCGGCAAGACCAGTCCGTAGACGCCTGTATCTAGCGTCTGCTTGATCACCCACTGGTCGCGTTCCCGGCAGTTGGGTGGAATCCGCACCATCGGGACCACGTCAGGCTGCAAGTCCCCCTTCTCAACAATACGCTTGCGATTGAGCAGATACTGAAGGGACGTTCGGAGGGTCTCTAACCCGAAGCCCGCATGCTCCATCTCGATAATGACCGCGTCGTAGTCAGCGTCGGCACTGTAGATTAAGTCGTCCAGATTGCCGTTCCAGATTGTGCCGGTAGCGAAAACAGGTTTCCCCTGCTCCAGCAGATCAATAATTCTGTTGTAGCGACCTTTGCTCGCCATTGTTTCATCCTTTCTCATGAATTGAAGTTTAAGTTACATCTCATGCACGGGGTCCCGGTAAGATAGTTCTTCCAGTTCACACAGCGAGAGGATCCCTCTATTCACGAAGCGTCTGAAAGAACAGGAAGAAAGCGCCTCTGCGACACGAAGCACACTTGCCGCAGGTGATTACGGGTTCCACGACCACCCGATCCCCCTCCTTAATGCGTGACACATCCTTCCCGACGCTCACGACCTCCCCGGATGCTTCATGGCCAACGGCTGCGGGTAGAGGCACACTTGGGTGCTTTCCCCTGAATATATGCAGGCCACTTCCACAGATCGATGCTGCTCTGACCTTGACCAGTACGCTCCCGCCGCGGAGTTCCGGTAATTCTCTGTCCTGGAACTCTACCCGGCCGGGCGCAGTGACCACGGCCATCGGATAGATCTTCTGCATCTCCGCCCCTTCTTGTTCACCGGCGCTATCCGGACGAGCGTAATACCTGCTCGCTCCGCTTCGCTCTCTCCAGCCTTACGGCGCGGCCGGCGGCAGGCTAAAGCTCCCCCTCCACCTAACATCACCTATGAGCGTCGCTGGGCGGACACCTCATGCGAGAGGTGGTGTCTCCCCGGAAGGAGACGGGTGAAGCGACGTTAGCCTAGCCAGGTCTCCTCCAGAATACAGAACCCGTCGAGGTTGACGGCGAAGCCATGCACGTTCTTGCGCTTGACGAAACTCACGATTTGAGGCGCGATGGGGAGGGCGAACTTCTCGGCGAGGATCAACTCGTTGATCTCGCGGAAGATGGCCTTGCGCTTCTCCGGCTCGAGGGTGGCGGCCGCCTCGTCCACCAGCTTCTTGAACCGCTCCGAGCAGAAGCCGGTGCTGTTCTGCTCGCAGTTGGTCAGAAAGGGCGTGGTTCTGCCGAACATGGTCACGGGGTCCTTGTTGGCGCCGCCGTATAAGTGTCCGGCCAACTGGTAGTCCTTGGCCGTGAGGATCTTGGCCCGCGCCGCGGCCTGGGGTAGGTCCTCGATCTTGACGTTGATGCCGATCTTCTTGAGGTCGGCGTTCATCACCTCGGCCAGCACGTCGGAGCCCGGGGAGAAACCGCTGGACGAGATGGTCATGGTCACGTCAAGGCTGCTGATACCGGCCTCGTTGAGCAGCTTCTTGGCCTTGTCGAGGTTGAACTCGCAGCGGCTGGCCTGGTCCGCGAAGTAGCCCGGCGAGAACTCCGGGTAGGGCAGGCAGGCGGCCTTGGATAAGCCGGCGTGGTAGATCTGGACGAAGCGCTGGCGGTCGATGGCGAGATCCACGGCGGCGCGGACCTTGGGGTTGTCGAAGGGGGGGCGCTTGACATTGAAGAGCACAACGTTATACAGGCTGCCGATGCCGCCGATGATGATGTCAAGGTTGGCGTTGCCCCGAAAGCGCTTGAGGTCACTGGGCGCCACGCGCTCGGCGATGTGGACGGCGCCGGACTCGACGTTGATGGCCAGGGCGCTGGGATCGGGGAAGGTGAGCAGTTCTATCCCATCGACGTAGGGCTTGCCCTCCTTCCAGTAGGTCTTGTTCTTCTCCCAGATGACCCGATCGCCAGGGATCCATCGAACGAGCCTGAACGGCCCGGTGCCCACACCCTTGGTCTTGACGTCCTTGACCGCCTCCTTGTCCACGATGAACATACTGTCGAAGAAGTCAAGGATGGCCGCGTTGGGCTTCTCCATGAAGAAGCTGACGGTGTGCTTGTCCTCCGCCTTCGCCTCCTTGATGTACAGGGACATGTTGCGCAGCAGGGCGCCGACCTCCTTGTCCTGATAGCGCTGGAGCGTGAAGACGACGTCGTCGGCGGTGAAGTCGCGGCCGGTGTGGAAGGTGACGCCCTTGCGCAGCTTCATCCGCAGGCGTTTGCCGCCGTCGGCGAACTCCCACGATTCCGCCAGCTGGGGGGTCGCCTTGTACTTCTGGTCGAAGCGAATCAGGGTGTCGTAGAGGGTGTAGAACATCGCGAAGTTGCCGGCGGGGAGGTGTGAGGGGTCGAAGTTCAGCACGTCGGCGCCGTGGGCGTAGCGCAGGATGCCGCCCTTCCTGACGGCCTGGGCGCCGGAGACCGCCGGGACCCCGAGCCCCGCCAGCCCGGCCGCAGCAGCGCTCGCCTGGAGAAACTCACGTCGGGAGATGTCCTGGCCGAAACTCATGGTTCTTCCCTCCTCAGTCGAGAGGAATTCGCATATCCCGCCAGTGGCCACACCGCCGGGGATCCCGCATGTAGAAGCCCGGGGGCAGGGAGGGCTCTCGGAGGAGGCGCGCGCGCTGACCTGGCCCCGGCTAGGACGGCGTGAGATGCGTCACGGCCGGTGCAAGCTCGACCACCGCCGCGACGAGCGGCCACCCAGACACAGCCGGCCGCCGGGCATACGCTTGCGAAAGAACGGAGAACGGAAAGTCGATAGCTGCTCGTCACATTGTGGGCGTGGCGCGCGATCCAGATCCCCCCCGCCGCTCCTCCATGGCACAAGGCATTCGGGGTCCCGAGGATGTTGCCGAAATGCCGCCCCAGGAAAAAACACCCGGAGGGGATCGGCTTCATCGCCTCAGCGGCGGCGTGACCGAAGCCCCGGTCTGCCCGGCCCTGCGCAGTGCCCGGCCTGGCTGCCAGGGCCACGCGACCGACGCCTTGCCCCAGGTTACCGCCCGACGTTGATCTGCCGTGGATCGAGCGCATCTCGCACCGCGTCCGAGAAGTAGTTCAGGCCGATCAGCAGGACTGTCAGCGCCGTTCCGGGGAACACGCCGTACCACCAGGCCACCCGCAAGAATCGGCGGCTGTAGCTCAGCATCGAGCCCCAGGAGGGCTCGGGCGGCTGGGCGCCCAGGCCCAGGAAGGACAGCGACGCCTCCAAGAGCACGGCGAAGGCCATGGCCACCGCCGATTGGACGAGAAGCGGTGACAGGGCGTTCGGCAGGAGGTGCCGGAACACGATCCGGGTCTCGCGGCCCCCGAGAGCCCGCGCCGCGTGGGTGTAGTCTCTTTCCTTCTCGGTCAACGCACAGGCCCGCGCCAGGCGGGCGAAGATCGGGATGTTGGAAATGCCCACCGCGATGGCCGCGTTGACCGCGCCGGGCCCCGTCACCAGCACCACCGCGATGCCCAGCAATATCACCGGAAAGGCCAGGAGGCAGTCCCACAGCCGATTGATCACGGCGTCCACCCGGCCGCCTATGTAGCCCGAGAGGAGACCGCTGGTGGCGCCAAAGGCAAAACCGATGGCAACGCTGATCAGGCCCACGCTCAGCGAGATGCGGGCGCCGTGTATGATGCGGCTAAGGATGTCCCGGCCGAACTCGTCGGTGCCCAGAAGGTACTTTCCCCTGGGAGACAGCAGCTCGTCCCCGGCGTGCTGGATCAACGGGTCGTAGGGTGAGATATAGGGGGCGATGAAGGCCACCGCCGCGAAGAACAGCAGCACTCCCACCCCGATGGCGCCCGCCGGGTTACGCACGCCCCGCCAGACGGCCCTTTGCCACGGGCTCTGCACCGATTGCCGCTTCGTGCTCTGGTTCTCCAGCGGATCAGCCCGCCTGGCGGCCATCTGGGCTCACCCCATTCCCGCGCCCAACCGGATCCGCGGATCCAGGAAGGCGTACATGATGTCTGTCATCAGGTTGATCAGCAGGAAGACCGCCACCAACCCCAAGAGGCCCGCCTGCACCACCGTGTAGTCCCGCTGCTCCACCGCCTGAATGATGAGCCGCCCCACGCCGGGCCAGGCGAACACCGACTCGACGACCACCGCCCCGCCCAAGAGGCGACCGAACTGGAGGCCGACCACCGTCACCACCGGCACCAAGGCGCTCCGCAAGGCGTGGCGCACGACCACCACCCGCTCCGGGAGGCCCTTGGCCCGCGCCGTGCGGACGTAGTCCTCGTGCAGCACCTCGAGCATCGCCGTGCGCACGAAGCGGGTGAACACCGCCGAGATTTGGATGCCGAGCGTCACGGCAGGCAGAATGAGCGTTTTGAGGCCCATCGTCGGGTTCTGCATCGGGTCGATCCGGCCGCCCGGGGGCAGGAGGCCCAGGAACAGGGCGAAGACGAGGATGAGCAGGATTCCCAGCCAGAAGTTGGGCACCCCCAGCCCCAGCGCCGTGTAGCCTTGCACGACCAGATCCAGCTTGGAGGCCTGCTTCAGGGAGGCCAGCACCCCCAGCGGCAGCGAGATGACCAAGGCCAGGACCAGCGCCACCAGGGTAAGCTGGAGGGTGGCCGGGAAGGCGTAACCCACGAGGTCGATCACCGGGAGGTGACTGATATAGGAGGTGCCCAGATCGCCGCGGGCGATGTTGCCCAGCCACCTGCCGTACTGCACGGCGAGGGGCTGGTCGAGGCCCATCTTGTGGCGCACGGCCGCGACCACGTCCGGGGTGGCATCCGGGCCGGCCACCGTCTCCGCCGGATCGCCCGGGACCAGATGCAACAGCAGGAACACGAGGACGGAGGACAGCACCACCACCGGGATCAACTGCAACAGCCGTCTGAGGATGTAGGCGCCCATCCTCGCCTCCCCCCATTGATCAGGATAGACAGGGCAAACTGAGCCTTCCTTCAGGTGTTCCCTCTCCCTGGAAGGGGGACAGGGTGAAGCGATCGTCAGGCTAGCCAGGTCTCTTCGAGAATGCAGTACCCGTCCAGGTTGACGGCGAAGCCGTGCACATTCTTGCGCTTGACGAAACCAATGAAGTTCGGCGCGATGGGGAGGGTGAACTTCTCGGCGAGGATCAACTCGTTGATCTCGCGGAAGATGGGCTTGCGCTTCTCCGGCTCGAGGGTGGCGGCCGCCTCGTCCACCAGCTTCTTGAACCGCTCCGAGCAGTAGCCGGTGTTATTCTGCTCGCAGTTGGTCAGAAAGGGCGTGGTGCCGGTGAACATGGTCACGGGGTCCTTATGGGCGCGGCCGTATATGTGTCCGGCCAGTTGGAAGTCCTTGGCCGTGAGGATCTTCGGTCTCGCCTGGGCCGGGTCCAGATTCTCGATCTTGAGGTTGATGCCGATCTTCCGGAGATCGGCCTGCATCACCTCGGCCAGCACATCAGAGCCAGGATAGAGGCCGGGCCCGGACACGGTCATGGTCACGTCGAGGCTGGTGATGCCGGCCTCGTTGAGCAGCTTCTTGGCCTTGTCGAGGTTGAACTCGCAGCGGCTGGCCTGGTCCGCGAAGTAGCCCGGCGAGAACTCCGGGTAGGGCAGGCAGGCGGCCTTGGAGAAGCCGGCGTAGTAGATCTCGGCGAAGCGCTTGCGGTCGATGGCGAGATCGATGGCGGCGCGGACCTTGGGGTTGTCGAAGGGGGGGCGCTTGACGTTGAAGAGCACATCGTTCCAAAGGTTGCCGAAGCCGCCGATGATGATGTCCAGGTTGGCGTTGCTCCGCAAGCGCTTGAGGTCACTGGGCGCCAGGCGCTCGGCGATGTCGATGGCGCCCGCCTCGATGTTGATGGCCAGGGCGCTGGGATCGGGGAAGGTGAGCAGTTCTATCCCATCGACGTAGGGCTTGCCCGCCTTCCAGTAGGTCTTGTTCTTCTCCCAGATGACCCGATCGCCGGGGATCCAGCGCACGAGCTTGAACGGCCCGGTGCCCACCCCCTTGGTCTTGACGTCGGTAATCGCGGCCTTGTCCATGATGAACATGCCGTCGAGGAAGTCGAGGATGGCCGCGTTGGGCTTCTCCATGAAGAAGCTGACGGTGTGCTTGTCCTCCGCCTTCGCCTCCTTGATGTACAGGGATATGTTGCGCAATTGGGCGCCGACCTCCTTGTCCTGATAGCGCTGGAGCGTGAAGACGACGTCGGCGGCGGTGAACTCCCGGCCGGTGTGGAAGGTGACCCCCTTGCGCAGTTTCATCCGGAGGCGCTTGCCGCCGTCGGCGAACTCCCACGATTCCGCCAGCTGGGGCGTAGCCTTGTACTTCTCGTCGAAGCGGATCAGCGTGTCGTAGAGGGTGTAGAGCATGGCGTAGTTGCCGGCGGGGAGCTGCGTGGGGTCGAAGTTGTACACGTCGGCTCCGTGGGCGTAGCGCAGGATGCCGCCCTTCTTGACGGGCTGGGCGCTGGAGACCGCCGGGACCCCGAGCCCCACCAGCCCGACCGCGGCGGCGCTCGCCTGGAGAAACTCACGTCGGGATAGGTCCTGACTGCAACTCATCGTTCTTCCCTCCTTTTGCTCATCCCGCCAGTGGCCACACTGCTGGGGATCCGGCGCTCAGATCCCGGGGGCACGGGGCGCCTGAGGACGCTCGGGGGAGGCGCTCGCTCGGACGTGCCCCCGGCTACGACGGCGTGACGCGTGTCGGCCGCTGCCTACTCGACCACCACGAGAGAAACGAGGCCGAGGATGGGCAGCGTCGCGCCCGCCGGCCTCTCCCGCCTCTATTCTTGCGCTGTGAGTCGCGGGTTGTTGACAACACTTGGGTTGATCAAATCACGGGTGCTGGCCCACTCGCCGACAAGCGCCTTGGCAATGTTCCGGCACGTGCGCTGCTTGACGGCAACCTGGGCCCGATCAGACGCCCCGGCAATATGCGGCGTCAGCAGCACGTTGTCCATCTTCAGGAGTGGGCTGTCGGCCCCGGGCGGCTCGCGCTCGAAGACATCCAGCCCGGCGCCGGCGAGACGCCCGCATTGCAGCGCGGTGATGAGCGCCTGGTTGTCGATCACGGGCCCGCGGGCGGTGTTGATGAGGTAGGCGGTTGGCTTCATCATGGCCATTTCGCGTTCCCCGATCAGATGATACGTGTGCTTGCTGAGCGGTGCGTGGATGGACACGATGTCCGATTGCGCCAGCACCTCATCGAGGGTCAGCATTGTCACCTCGCAGGGTTCTGCGTCCTTCTGATCCACGAACGGGTCGTATGCGATCAGCCTGAAGCCGAAGGGCTTGGCGCGCACCGCCACCGCGCGCGCGATCTCGCCGAAGGCTACGAGGCCAAGCGTCATCTCGGAGGCCGCCGGCATGGGCGAGCTCAGTCCGCGCTCCCAGACGCCCCTGCGCATCGTGTTGTGCAGGAGAGGGAGCTTGCGGGCGAGGGCGAGGGCAAACATGAGGGTGTGGTCGGCGACCTCGGCGACGCAGAAACCCGGCGCGTTGAAGACGGCGATGCCGCGCGCCGTCGCCGACTCCACATCCACCACGTCGTAGCCAATGCCGGGTCGGCCGATCACTCGTAGCCGGGGAAGGCGATCCATCACCCTGGCCGTGACATTGGCCGTGCTGACTAGAATCGCGTCCGCATCTTCTGCCATCTTGGCGAGGATGTCCTCGGTGTGCCTGGCCGAGGTAATGTAAGAGACGGAGGTCCGGCTGAGTTCCGCGGCAGGCAGCCCCAGGCTCGCCAGAACTGGGTCGAGCTCGGTCGACTCGCCGAGGCGCGCCCAGCCGACTATCGTTTCCGCGTCGACCTCCGCCAGCACCTCCTGCTCGATTATCGGCACGTACCACGCCGGCCGATCGATGATGACAATCTTGAATCTGGCCAAAGGTCCTCCTCATGCTTGCTGGACCTGGTGCGGCACGGATAAGTGAAGGCGCAGGACCTTGCCGTCCACCCCTCTGCACAGGGCGGCCGCGGCCGGTTCTCTACTCGAAGGCGTACCCCCCTCCTGGTGTTCCCCGCGGAGCGGGTGACATCATGGAGACATCTCCCTCAAGACGTCGAGCCAATGTGCAACACGTTTCAGACTCGCAGGGATAACTCCGCCCCAAATCAGCGAAGCGCCACGAGCGCATCCACGCCGACCACGCCTCGGCCCGCCGGGAGCACGAGCACCGGGTTGAGGTCCACCTCGCGGACCTCGTCTTCCAGCTCAGAGGCGAGCCGCGACAGGCGCACGAGCGCGTCGGCTAGCGCGTCGACGTCGCCTGGGGGCCGGCCCCGGAAGCCGGTCAGGATTCGATACCCCCTCAGCTCCCGCAGCATCCGCTTGGCCTCCGCCTCGTCCACCGGGACTACCCGCAGCGCCACATCGTCCAGCGCCTCGGCGAAGATCCCGCCGAGCCCGACCAGGACCACGGGGCCGAACTGCTCGTCCCGGGAGACGCCGAGCAGCATCTCGGCCACCGCCCCCTCGACCTGGTGCTGCACCAGGACGCCGTGGATTCGAGCCGCCGGCCTGGTCGCGGCCACGCGCTTGGTTAGATCTTGGAAGGCTTCCCGGGCTCCCTCCGCGTGGCTGACGCCGAGGACCACCCCACCCACCTCGGTCTTGTGCGGGAGGTCGGGTGAGGCGATCTTGACCGCCCACGGGGGCTGCACGGTCCGGAGGGCCGCGTCCAGTTCTTCCAGGGAGCGGGCGAGCCGTGACGGGGAGACCGCCAGGCCGTACTCGGCGAGCAGCGCCGAGGCTTCGAGCTCGGTCAGCGCCGTGCGTCCCTCGGCCCGCGCTGCGGCCACCGACGCGTTCACGCCCCGGCCTCCTCGCGGAACGCCCCGCCCAGCCGGAACCGCCAGTAGTCGCGGAGCGCCGACAGTCCTTGGGCGAGCCCGATGGTGGACTCGAAGACGGGCACGCCGTGCGCCGTGAAGTACTCGAGCGCCTCGCCGGCCCGCTCCCGACCGGCCGTCCAGCAGATCAGCACCGGCTTTGCGCCCTCCTGGATCCGCGCGTGGACCACGCGGGAGAACTCGGGATCCCGCACGGCGCTCAGGACGAAGGCCACCCCGTCGATCCCCGGGTCCGCCAGCACCGCGTCCAGGCACCTCCCGACGGCCTCCGGCACGGGGGTCACGAAATCCACAGGATTCGCGATCGTCCCGGACCAGAAGACGTGCCGGCTCAGCACCTCCTGGGTCGCCCTCCCAAAGGGCGGGATCACGAAGCCCGCTTCGCCCAGGAGATCCGCCATCTCCACCGCCAGCCCCCCGGCCGTGGAGAGAATGGCCACGCGGCTCCCGGCGAGCGGCGGCTGGCTCGCGAGGGCCAGGCCCGCGTTCACCAGCTCGTCCATGTGGCGGGTGCGAACCACCCCGCGCTGGCGGAGGAGGGCGTCGAGCACCCGGTCGTTGCTGGCCAGGGCCCCGCTGTGGGACTTCGCCTGCCGGCCCCCGGTCTCCGTGCGTCCCGTCTTGTTGACCACCAGCGGCTTCCGCGCCGCCACGTCGCCCAGGACGCGGGCGAAGCGGCGCGGATCGCGGATCCCCTCGAGATGGGCCAGGATCACCCGCGTGTCGGCGTCGTCGGCGAGATAGGCGAGGTACTCCACCGCCGCCAGATCCCCCTCGTTGCCGGAGCTCACCACTTTGGCGGTGCCCACCCCGGCGCGGCTCAGCCGCGAGGAGACGATCCCGCAGTAGGAGCCGCTCTGCGAGATAATGGAAACGGGGCCGGGGATCTGGCCGAGATACATGATGCTGAAGGAGAGGAGGAAGCCCGTGTGGAGGTTGACGAGCCCCTGGCAGTTGGGTCCCACCAGCCGCATGCCGACTTTGCGCGCCGCCGCGACCATCTCCTCCTGGTTTCGCGCGCCCTCGTCGGACACCTCGGCGAACCCGGCCGCGACCGCCACTGCCACCTTGACGCCCGCCGCGGCGCATTGCCGGACAGCCTCCACGGTCTGGCCGGCGGGCAGCAGGATCGCCGCGAGGTCCACCGGGCCGGGGACACGCGCCAGGGAGGGAAACGATTCCAGCCCCAGGATCGTCTCGGCCTTCGGATTCACAGGGTAGATCGTCCCCTTGTAGCCCCCTTTCATGAGGTTCTCGATGATCTGATAGCCGTACTTCGCGGGGTTGGTCGAGGCTCCGATGATGGCAACCGATTTCGGAGCGAAGGCAACATCGAGAGCGGTCCGCATGTTGGGCAGCATCAGGCGATGACTCCTTCGGCCCCTAGACTCTTAGCCTCTTAGCCAATCTTTTCGCCCAGCGGGAGTCCAACAAATTGGCGCCCTCCCCCGGGCGTCCACCAGAAGGAACCGTTCATCCCAAATCCGGCGCGAAACTCAATTCTGCTTCTCATCGTCAGTAAGGTAAGGGTGGCCGGTATTGCTTATCAAGCAGCGTGAGCGAAAGCTACCTCTCGGGTAGCTTTCGCTCAAAAGCTCCTTTTTTCGATTCGTCCGCCTCAGCGTAAGCCCTACGCAGGCTTCATCGAAGGGACGACGCAGGATTTAGGTTCACGGACTAAACAAGAACGAACCCTAATAACGGACAGTGGATCTCCAACCGCCCCCAGTGCATATAGCGATCGGGAAAGATCAGTCAGACCGAACCGAGTGATGCGCAATCAGACAATCGAAGCATGTGAGGGCCTGGTTGCCCAAATTGCTCAGCCCCCACGCTAGTCTTTCAGGATCTGGTCCATCTTGCCGGCCACCTCGTCCAGCAACGGTTTGGGCTGTCCTTTGCCATACAGGACACCTACCACCGCCTCACCGAAGGCCGTCGCCAACTCCATCAACTTTGGGTGAAAGTAGTTCGGCGGCACCGGCTGGGCGAGCATGTCCTTTACCGCCTGGTAATCCGGGCGGGACTTCACGTACTGGGTCTCTTGGTTCGCGGTCCAGACCGGCAGGATGCCGTGGAGCTGGTGCTGCTCCAGGTCATCCTTGGCGTTGCTGATGAACCGGTAAAACTCCCATGCAATCTGCTTGTTGGGGCTGTTCCTGTACGTGAGGTTGGTCCATGGGAACAATTGCCCGATCCCAGGACATGTCTTTCCGCAGGGCAGCGCGTAGACCTTGAAATTCACATCGGGGGCGTTCTTCTTCATCCAGCCATAGAACCAGGACTCGCGGAAGATCACCGCGGCACGCTTCTGACCGAAGGCGTTCTCGGGATCGCCCAGCGCCAGGCTGGCCACCTTGTCCTTGTTGACCAAGTTGCCGAAGAACGCCAGAGCCGCTACCATCTCCGGGCTGTTGGCATAACCCGTGGCCTTGTCGAGATTCGGGCTCAGCATCCGGGCGCCCCAGGCGTGGGCGAAGACCAGGAACTTGTCCGTGACCCCCACCGGGAGCCCCTTGTGGCGGATAGCGAAGCCGACCTGAGTCGGCTCCCCCTTGGCGTCCAGGAGGGTGAGCTTCTTCATGGCCGCCAGCCACTCGTCGAACGTCTTGGGCGGCCGATCCGGGTTCAGGCCGGCCTTTTTGAACATGTCCACGTTGATATACATCATCTGGAAGTTGCCATGCTCAAAGGGCATCCCATAGCGGACGCCCTTCCACTTGCCGATGGGCACCATATACTTGGGGAGATTCTCATCCCAAGTCTTCGCTAGGTCGTCCGGCATCTTGTCGCAGAAGTCGTATAGCCCGCACCACTGGTGCGTCATCCCCGCGAACATGTCGGGAGCCCCCGACCTGCCCATGAGGGCGGCTAGGTACTTCGCCTCATAGCCCTGAACCGGGATCGTCACCACCTCGACCTCGTACCCAGTTTTCTTGGCGAATTCCTTCCCCTTGGTCTCGTACCACTTGTTGAATTCTGGAAGCTGATCATAACCGGTCCACAAGACGAGCTTCTTCTGCTGCTGAGCCCAGACATCTCCACCCAGTCCCCCGAGGATCAGGCCAACAGCCAAACACGTGACCGCTACCCGTCGCATCGCTGCCTCCTTTCCTGCATCAACGCCCGCAACAGCATCACGATAGGCATGAGTCCTTTCCTGTTCCTCCTGAAGGAATGCCCCGCGCCATGCCGGGCTCGTTCAGAACCTCCATCGTTTTCCCTGTTTCATCTCACCCCCGCGTTCGCGGTCTCACCCCTTCAGCCCGCTCATCACCACGGCCTGGACAACCCACTTTTGCAGCGTGAGGAAGATGATGAGGATGGGCAGCACGCTGATTACTGCCGCCGCGGTGACGAGGTTGAATTCAATGAAATATATGTTCGTGAAGCTCGTCAGTCCCAAGGTGACAACCTTCATCCTGGTCGAACTCACGACGACCAGCGGCCACAAGAAGTGGTTCCAGGCCCACATGAATTTGATGATCGCGAGCGTCGCGAGCGCCGGTTTGACCGTCGGCAGGATCACGCGCCGAAAAATCCCGATCTCGCTGCAACCGTCGATCCGGGCGGCGTCAATATAATCCCCGGGCACCGCCTCGATCGTCTGCCGCATGAGGAAAACCCCAAAAACGCTCACCAGGTCGGGCGCCAGCAACCCCAGGTACGTATCCACGAGCCCGAGGCGGTTGACCCATAAATACAGAGGCACCACGACCGATTGGAAGGGAACCATGATGATGCCAATGATTGCAAAGAAGAAGACGCTCTTGCCCGGGAAATCGAACTTGGCGAAGCCGTAGCCCGCCAAGGAGGAGACCACGACACTGCTCAAAGCGGAGATCGAGGCGACGAGTGCGCTGTTCACCAGGAACCGCCCAAAGGGCTCCCGCTCGAACACCTCACGGTAGTTTGCGAAATTCAACCAGTTATCCGGCAGGATCTGGAGCGGAACCCGCTGGATCTCCGGAACTGTTTTAAGCGAGGTTACGGCCATCCAGAAGAAAGGAAAGAAAACAGTGAGGGCCCCGCACGCGACCAGGAGTACAGCCGTCCACCGAGCGAACGTCGGCCCAACGGGCGGGTGCGATAACCAACGAGAAGGGGCTTCGGAGCGCCTCGGCTTGCTGCTTGCCCCAGAGGGCGGCAAAACACGCTCTGCCATCTATCCTGTCTCCCCTGGTTAATATTCCACCGGCTTCCGAAGGAAGCGCCACTGCAGTAGAGTTACGACGAGCAGGGAAACGAAAACGAACACAGCCATCACGGATGCATCGCCGAGACGGAAATACTTGAAGGCCGTCTCGTACAGCAACACAATTACCGTGCTGCTGGCACCGGCCGGCCCGCCCTGAGTAGTCGCATATACCTGATCAAACACCTGAAAGTTGAAGGCGAGCTCGAGGATGCACACCATTACGATCTGGGGGTTGAGCAGCGGCAACGTAACGCGAAAGAAGCGTTGCCGCGAGTTGGCCCCATCCATGTGAGCGGCCTCGTAGTATTCGGCCGGGATGGACTGAAGGGCCGCAAGAAAAATCATCGTGTCAAAGCCCAAACGGACCCAGACGTTGATGACGGCCACCGCGGGGAGGACCAATTTGACGCTCTGTAACCACCTCTGGGGGAGAAGGCCCATGAGGCCGAACAGGTAGTTGGCAAAGCCATAGACGGGATCATAAATCCACTGCCATACCAGCGCGGCAGCAACGAGCGAAACCGAGAAGGGCATGAAATACATGACCGCCCAAGTGTTGCGCCAATGGAGGCTCACCAACCTATTCAGTCCTAGACTAACCGCCAGACCCAGGATAACCGTCGCCGGGAGAGAGATCAGGAGCAGCGTGACGGTGTTTCGGACACTCGACCAGAACAGGGGGTCTGTCAGGACCCGATTGTACAGCCGGAGGCCTACGAACCGGGCGACACCGTCAGGTCGCATGAAATAGAAGGATCCGAGGATGGACTGGGCCAGCGGGACCAGGAAGACCAGGCAGAAGTAGAGCAGGGCGGGCAGGACGAACAGCAGACCTGCCCGCCGCTGGCGGTCGATATAGGTGTGTGGCAGGAGCAGGCGGACCCAGCGCTGCACTCGCTATTCCTCCGTGCCTTTCAGGAAGCGCAGACTCCCCTCCGAGCCGTTCTCGAATCTACTTCTTCATGAGCTCATAGTCCTCGATCAGGTTCTGAATCTTCACCGCCGCTCGGTCAAGTAGAGCCTTCGGATCCTCCTTTCTGAACAGGACGCCCGAGATAGCCTCGCCGACGGCCGCTCCCATGTCCAAGTGCTTGGGGTGAACGTACAGTGGGGCCGGAGGCCGCGCCATCATCTCCTGGGTGGAAGCGTAATCTGGCCGACTTTTCACGTAGTTCGATTCATAGCTTGCTTTCCACACCGGCAAGATGCCGTCAATCTGGTGATGCTCCAGATCGTCTTTGGCATTGCTGATGAAGCGAATGAACTCCCACGCCATCTGCTTGTTCGGGCTGTGCTTGTACACCAGGTCGGTCCAGGGGAAGAAGACAGTAGCACCCGGACAGACTTTGCCGCAAGGCAAGGGATAGACCTTCACGTTCACATCCGGAGCGTTCGCCTTCACCCAGCCGTAGAACCAGGACTCGCGGAACATCACCGCAGCGCGCTTTTGAGCGAAGGCATCTTCCGGCGAACCGTGAGCCAAGGTGGCGACCTTGTGCTTGTGAACTAAGTCCCCGTAGTACTGCAGCGCCGCCACCATCTCGGGGCTGTTCACGTAACCGGCAGCTTTATCAATCCCGGGGGACACCATCCGCGCGCCGAAGGCGTGAGCGAACGGAAGGAATTTGTCCCCGAGCCCCCTCGCAGTCCCTGCATGCCTGATCGCGTAGCCTACCTGGACCGGTTCACCCTTGGCATCGAGGATGGTCAACTTCTTCATTGCCGCAAGCCACTCGTCCAGAGTCTTCAGTGGCTTGTCGGGATCCAACCCTGCCTTCTTGAACATCTCCACATTGATATACATTTGCATGAAGTTGCCGGCCTCGATCGGAGTCCCGTATCGCACCCCCTTCCACTTCCCGAAAGGCACGAGATACGGCAGGAGGTTTTCGTCCAAGGTCTTCGCGAGGTTCGGCGGCATGGGGTCACAGAAATCGTGCTGCCCACACCACACCTCGGTACTGCCGAAGAAAAAGTCGGGGGCTCCCGACCTGCCCATGAGACCAGCCAGATACTTGGGCTCAGATCCCTGGGCCGGGATCGTCACGACCTCGACCTCGTACCCAGTCTTCTTGGCGAACTCCTTTCCCTTTGTCTCATACCATTTGTTGAATTTTGGGGTTTGGTCCCAATGGGTCCAATACACCAGTTTCTTCTGCTGAGCTGCGGCGGGGCCAGCGCCAACAAGTCCCACAGCCAACACCACGAGTGCCGCCACGACTCGCCAGCCCGCTGTTCGCTTCATTTCTCACCTCCACCTTCCGATCGCGTCGAAAGGCAAACACCAGTGTGGATTCCTCGGACGTTCGGGGGCCACCTCGGGCTTCTTCAAGTTGCCGTTTCGATGAGCACAAAGGCCGCGGTGGCCATGATCCTCTACCTCTCCTCTAAGGCTCCTTCACTCCTCTCAGGTGATCACCCGGGTGACAGAGAGGCTCGGGCTGCCGAGGGTGAGCAGGCAACAGGAGTGTTTCCCCGCTCCTCCCGCCACTAGGACCATGATGTCCTCTTTCCTCTTGGCGATGGGGATGCGAGAATCCGGCGCAACGTCGCTATAGCGCTGACGGATGTTCTCCTCGGAGAAAGCGCTCACCGGGATGCGGGCGTTCTCGAAGAGAAAGGCCTTCACGTCGTTCTTGGAGAAGCCGTCCCGGGCAATGGTGGCCGCATGCTCGGGCCCCAGGATCAGCAGGGGCTCTCCCCCGATGAAAAAGGCATTATTGGAGCCCACGGCGGCCAGGGTTCCGGCACAGGTCTTCAGGGTCCCCATTCCGGTGATGCTGGCGTGGTCGTTGATATTATGGGGTGCCTCCACGGCGGTGACGGTGACGGTGCTATCCCCTGGCGAGAATCCCCTCTCAACATGGAGGGGCTGCCAGGGGTTCTCCTCCTCATTCTCGGCGATGCAAAAGCTATATTTGCCGGGATGGCCGTGAGTGGCCTTGTCCAGGGGCCCAGGGACGGCCCCGCCGATATTCATCAGGACCAGCCTGATGGCCCGGCCGATGGTGGCATTGGCCCTCCAGGCCGGCCCGAAAACCCCATATCCGCAGTTCAGGTCCAGCTTTTTTCTTATGGGGCCATTGACGATGACCAGAGGCGCGCAGGGGTGGGTGGTCACCTGCACGCCAAAGAGGTTGAACCTGTCCTCGTTCATGGCCTCCAGGGCGGCGATGATGACGGGAAGGTATTCGGGGAGGCACCCCGCCATCACGGCGTTAATGGCCATCTTCTCCACGGTAGCCTGACCGCATTTGGGGGGGATGGCCGCCACGATCTCCTGGGGGTCCCTATCCACCGAGGAGAGCATCCTCTCCACCGCCTCCTCGGTGGGGGGCACGATGGGCAGCCCGTCCGTCCACCCGCGGCCATAGTAGAGGCGGTTCACCGCCTCGATGGAGTCCGCGACCCGGAATCTCTGCGATGTCAGCTCGACCATCTCTATACCTTTCCTGGCTCGAGGCCCAGAAGCCGGGCAGGGTTTTCCTTGATGAGGAGCTCTATCTCCCCTTCGCTGAGACCGCACTTCAGCATGCAGCCCACCGCCATCCGCATCCCCTCGGCTGGGGCGGGGTTATGGGCCTGCCCCAGGTCCGTGGTCAGGATACAGCGCTCAGCGCCTACGCCCCGTACCTGCTCCACCAGGCTCATCGGGTCCACCCTTGCCGCGGCGGGCATGGTGCTCTGGAAACAGTGCTCCACATAGGCGCCCTGGGCCGCCAGGTCCCGCTGCTGGTCCAGACTCAGGAGCGTTCCCACCGTCGGCTCCGAGGCATGCGTGACGACGATCTTGGTGAGCCCCCGCCCGCGGGCTTCCTTCACCAGGGCAGAGACCTCCGTCGCCGAGAGGTGCCCCGACGCCAGAACCATGTCGTGCTGTTTGATGATCTCCAGGATCTCGCCCACCACGGGGAGCGTTTTCCCCTTCTCATCCAGGATGGAGATCCCCCCCGTTTGCCCCACATGCCGCCGGTTGTTGGCGGCGGAGAAGGTGGGCATCCAGACCACCTTGGCTCCCATCCTGGCCGAGGCCTCCACCGCCGAGGGGTTGAGGCCCCCCACCTCGTAGTCCAGGCTTATGCTCCCCAGGACAGCCACCTTGGGGGCCAGTTGCCCCACGATGTAGGCCACGGGGACCGTGGGGTAGTCGTGGTTCTTGAGCACGATGGCCCTCATCCCCGCCTCCTGAGCCTGGAGGGCCGTCTGGAGGGCATCCAGCCTCCTCTCGACCCGTGGGTCGGGGCCATGGTGGACATGCATATCTATGGAGCCCTGCATCAGCCTCTCTATGGCACTCATGCCATCCCCCTATCCGAAGACGGGCTTGGGCTTAAAGATAGACTTGGGCTGGGGATAGCGGCCCCGGTACTCCTCGGCCAACTTCTCCCTCTTCTCCGTCAGGACGTGGAGGACCTCCTCCAGCGTCTTATCGGCCTTCGCCCTCACCTCTTCTTTCCTCAGTCCCCCCAGGGGGTGAGGGATGATGACGATGGGCATGGTGGGGATGCCCAGGGCTTCGGCCTCCACGCGGCCCAGGGCGCCGAACTCATCGGTGCACAGGGTGCCTGTGGGGATGCCTCTCTTTTCCAGCTCGACCGAGTCGTGGATACTCCACGACGTGCACGCCCCTCAGTCCCCCACCCCATTGATCACCAGGTCACACGTCTCGGCCAGCTCGTCGATGAGCGGTTGGGCGGCCCCGGAGGCAGCATCCAACTTTTTCTTCCTCACCACCCCCTTTAGGGCGAATCTCTCGGAGAGGATCTCCTCGATCCTCTCCAGGAGCAGGTCGGCGTTGGGCTTGAAGTTGTGCAGGAAGCCCACTACCTTCCCCTCCAGGGTATCCACTCGCGGCGCCATCTCCCTCTCCGGGACATCGGCCTTGGCCGTGGGGTCCAGCACCAGGATGGTTCCTTCAGGCATTGTCCGATCCTCCTTTCTCGAATGTCACTCTGCACCGCCCTATGGCGTGTCCCCGCGAACCGCGGACCAGCAGCCCCCGCAGCCTGCGGTTTCGGGCTTGGGCGTTCACGCACTCGGCGGTCGGCGCGCGCTCGTCTCGCGGGCCTGGGCCCCGGGTGTCCATCCCATGGCGCCAGGCCAGACCGCTCGACCGTCCTTCTCGAGGGGCGGGATACGGATCACGGGTCGGGTCCTTTGGTTCTGCGCCGGGGCATAGACCATGCTCCGAAGCGCTAGGCGGTCAACGGAACCCTGACGTTCGGGACGCCCGAGAGCAACCGCACCGCGTTCCGTCGGAGGATGGCCTCCGCCACCTCGGGGGCCAGGTGAAAGTAGTCCACGGCCACCTCGAGCTTCTTCAAGTTGACCTCCGGGCTGAGGCCCGGCGCATCGCTCCCAAAGAGGACCCGGTTTGCCCCCAGCCTGGCCGTGGAGGACACGAAGATGGCCTCGGGGTGGTCGGCGGTCTGCGAGGTGTCCAGGAGCACGTTGGGGGTATCTTGCACGATGGATGGAATGCGGCCGCACAGGTCCTGATCCAATCCGAAGTGGCCCAGGAGGATCTTGGCCGTGGGGAAGGCGCGCGCCAGCGCGACGATCTCGTACGGCGAGCAGACCTTGGAATGGAAGTCCGAGTGGATGAACATGAACGCCCCCGTTGTTTCGACCTCGCGCATCAACTGCTCCATCACCGGGCCCGCCAGGCTGTAGCGCCCGTGCATGTCCGGATGCATCTTGATCCCGCTCAGGCCGAGGTCCAGGCACCGGCGGAACTCCGCCACGGCGAACGGGCCATGGGCCGGCGTGAGCGCACACATGCCCACCAGCCGCTCCGGGCAGTCCTTGACCGCGGCAATGAGGTAGTCGTTGGCGCGCCGGAAGTCGTCCCGGTCGAGCAAGCCGGTGACGAACGGGCACACCACCGCTCTCGAGATTCGGTTCCGGTCCATTCGCGCCAGCGCGTCCGAGAGCGGGTATTCCTGGCCCCGGTACATCCCGATGTGTGAGTGGATGTCGAAGACGTCGTCCCATTCCATTCGATCGGCCTCCCAGGAAGACGAGCGATTGCACTTCGGAATCGCGGGTCTTCACGCTGCCTGTGCGCTCCCGGCTGTCCCCACGCTCCCCGACTACAGCTTCACAGATGTCCTGAGGTCCCTTCCGTCGGGACCCCGAACCACGACCTCGGTCATCTTCCCACAAAGCACCAGCACCAGGCACACGGTCTGGCGGATATACTCGATGACCGCGATCGTCCCGAAGACCATCGCGCAGCCGAAGTAGAACCCCATGGGGACATGCATGGCAGGCGACGGAATCGGACCGAATCTCTGCAGCAAGCCAACCGTCTGCACAACGAGGAGGATCAGAAAGGCCAGGACCAGGAGGTTCACGAACAGTCGCCGCCATCGGTTCACCGGCGGGCTCAATCGGTCGACCACGATGTCCACCGTCAGGTGCGCATCGTACCGGACCAACACGCTGGCCCCGAGATAGATCACCCACACAAACAGATAGCTGGCCAGCTCGTCGGCCCACACGAACGGATGGCCGACCACATACCGCAGGAATATCTGCATGGCGACGACGCCCACCATGGCGACGACGCACAGCGCGGAGGCCACATCCATGATTCTTATCAATCCATCCCAGAGCCGCAGCATTGCTCGGTCCTCGCGCTTCCCCCGGAGATCGTTATTTGATCAGGTTGGGCAGGAACATGATGGGCCGCGGCGCGAACGTGATGAACACCAGGGTCAGGAGCAGCGGGATGAAGAAGGGCGCCACGGCCCGCACCATTCGGTCCATGGGAATCTTCGTCATGTTGACGATCGCGTACAGACACAGGCCGAAGGGCGGGGTCAGGAGTCCGATCATCAGGTTAAAGACCACGATGATCCCGAAGTGGATGAAGTCAATCCCCAGCAGCTTTGCCATCGGCAAGAGGATGGGGAGCGTGATCAGCATGATGGCGATCGACTCCAGAAAACATCCCAGGATAAGGAGCAACACGTTCACCGCCAACAGGAATATGGTGGGGCTATTGCCCGTGATTTCCAAGACGTATCGGGTGAGTTGCTGTGGGACCTGTTCTATGGCCAGCATCTTGGCGTACAAGCTAGCGGTGGCCAGGATGATCAGGATGGCTGATGCGGATTCCGCAGTCCCTCGGACGGCCGCCCAGGCCGCGTTCCAGTCCAAGCTCTGATAGGCGAAGCCGACTACGACGATGATGTAGATGATCGAGATAACGCCAATCTCGGTGGGCGTGGCGACCCCAAAGAGAATGGCCGACAGGAGGATGCCGGGAATGATCAGGGCAGGAATCGAGCTGACGAACGTCCGCCAAATCTGATGAAAGCGCGGTCGCGGATCCGGCTTCACCGGAAAGTTCTTATCCAGGGCCATGATGTACACGAGCGCCATCATCCCCAGGCCCATGAGGATCCCCGGAAGAAAGCCTGCCAGGAACATCTTGGCCACGGACACCTCGGCGATGGCCGCGTAAACCACCATGGGGATGCTCGGTGGAATGATCGGCCCGATGGTGCTGGAGGCGACGGTCACGGCCGCGCTGAACTCCTTGTCGTACCCTTTGTCGGTCATGGCCTTGATCTCCACCGCCCCGAGACCTTGGACGTCCGCCAGGGCGGACCCGGAGATGCCGGCGAAGATCATGCTGGCCAGGATGTTCACGTGCCCCAGGCCGCCCTTGATGTGGCCCACGCACGCCGAGGCGAAATCGAATATCTTGTCCGTCAGCTTGCTGGCATTCATCAACTGGCCGGTCAGGATGAAAAAGGGCACGGCCAATAGGACCCAAGACTCCACGCCGGTGATCATCATGTGCGGGATCATGCCGAGGGGGTACCCCTTCAGGATCAGCACGAAGGCCGAGACGATTCCCAGCGTGAAGGTGATCGGGATGCCGCAGAGCATCAAAAGCACGATGACCAACAGAGAGATCACGAAGAGATTCACGCCTGCCACTCCTGAATCTGCCTGCTCGTGGTAGAGGCGCGGGGAATGTCCCGGCCTCTACCACGTTCTTGGAACCCCGCTACCTGGTCTCCAGGATGCGCTTGTACAAGTCCGCGCCGAACTGCTGGACAAACCACGCGTCCAAGCCCCCTTGCTGCGCGGCCCTCTGCCATTCCCCCTGGTCCACCTCGATGAAGGTCATGGACTTCTTCAGCTCCGGCACCAGGTCCTTCTCCTGCTTGACGTGGAGCGTGGTACCATAATCACTGGCGCGCGTGGCTTCTGCCTGCAGGATGTCCTGCAGGTCCTTGGGCAGGCTCAAGAATTTCGGGTTGTTCATGCCCCACACGCCAACGGCGACCATATGACCGTTCAATATGAGGTACTTCTGCACTTCATAGAACTTCATCGAGTAGATTAACGGGATCGGGTTCTCGAGGCCCTTCGCCACGCCCATCTTTAAGGCCATGTAGACCTCGCCGTAGGGAATCGGGGTGATGGGGGCCCCGAGGGCCTTCCAGGTTTCCATATAGCCAGGCAATGGCGGGACCCGGATCAGCAGCCCCTGGAGGTCTGCGGGGTGCCGGACCGGCTTGTCCGTGGTGGTGAGGTGTCGTGTCCCCTCATAGGTATACATCAGGGGCCGCACCTTCATCCCGTCAATCAGCTTCTGAGCGAGTTCGGCCTTTCCGATTGGGCCCTGCATCACCTTCGACATGTGGTCAATGTCCCGGAAGAGGTAGCCGCCCGCGAGTCCGCTAAATTCCTTGGCGAAGCGACCGAACATCGGGGTCCCGCCATAGATGATGTCCACGGTGCCGATCTGGATTGCCTCACCCAACGCCCGCTCGTCTCCCAGTTGCGAGGCGGGAAACACCTGGATCTCCAGGCGGCCATTGCTCTTCTCTTTCACGTTCTTGGCCAAGAACTCCGCGGTCAGGTGGATCGCGCTGGTCACCGCGATGGTGTGTCCCAGCCGGAGGACGTAGGTTTGCTGGGCCAGCGCCAAGCCGCTGCCGAGCGCAAGACACACGAGGCATGCCACACCGATGAAAGCTCGCTTCGGGGTACTCATTGCCGTCCCTCCTTCGCCATTTCCATCGCTGATTGACCGTCCAAGACCTATCTCACTAATGAGGGCACGCCTTGCCCTCGTGCAGCTGTGTGGCCTCGGTCTCTCTCTCCTTGGTCAACCCACATGGCCCTTGGGTCGGCCAGGAGTTCCCCGAGATGGCGACGGCCACGCTGTCGCCCACCTCCAGTACCTTCAGCCCCTTCAACAAGCCTAGTCCAATTCCTCGCGCCCCCAGCCTAGTCTCTCGTTGAGGCGCTGGCCGTCTGTTTATTGTTTGAGGACGTCCCCCTTCGAGCCCCCACCGTGCCCCGCTCGGCCCATCTACTTGACCGCCTGGATCTTTTCGATTAAGCCCTTGAACTGCGGTTTCAGCTCTTCAATTAACGGTTGAATCGCTTTGGCAAAAGCTTCCTTGTCAACATCATTTATCTTTTCTCCCTTTGCCCGCAGCTCATCCATCGCTCGCTTTTCGTAATCGGCCCAGGCTTTGATCTGGAATCCCTGGGAGGCCTTGGCCGCCTCGATTATCGCCTTTTGAATCTCGGGGGTTTGCTCGTTCCACTTCTTCAGGCTCATGATCAGCATATCAGGCGGTCTAATGTGCTCGCTCAGTGAGAAGTATGGAGCTACCTCATGGTGCTTCATCGTGAGCAGGCTAATCGGGCTATTCTCGGCGCCATCGATAACCCCCATCTGCAAAGCAGAATACACTTCGGCAAAAGTGGTGGTGGCCGGCAGAGCCCCCAGGATTTGGATCGTTCTGTTCATCACTTTGCTGGGTGTGATTCGCACCTTCATGCCCTTCATATCTTCCAGAGTTCTTATTGTCTTCAGCCGATTATAGAAGGAGCGGGCACCGGCGTCATAATACACAAGACCCTTCAACTGTTTGCTCTCCAAGTCCCTGAAGATCTCCATACCAATCGGCCCATTCATGACCTTCCAGAACTGGTCCACGCTCTTGAAAAGAAATGGAACATTAAATATTTCCATCAGAGGAGCAAAAGGAGTCATGTTTCCTGCGCCCGTGCGGATGAACTCCAGGAATCCCTGTTGCACCTGCTCAGTAGTCGGAAGTGCTTCGCCCAATTGGGCATCGGCATATACCTGAACCTCTACTTTCCCGTTGGTCTTTTGCTTTAAGACCTTCGCGAATTCATCCAAGGCATATGTCGTCGGGTGCTCTTTAGGGTTATTTGTCGCCACCCGAAAAATGACTGTCGCTGCTGCTTCGCTTTCTCCTCCCATGCAAATCGTGCCGTCCTTATTCAGGTTGACACCAATCCCAAAAGCAAACGTGGTGATCATGCAAAAGATGAGCAGCCCTTTACCTCTCAACATCGAAGCCACCTCCATCATTCAGAAGAAAACCCCGTCCATTTCCCGACCAGGATGCCAGGCCCATCGCGGTCGAGGCCTCCACGACTACGCCATCCGCCACAAGGTCTGCGCCGAGCTCATCGGCGTAGCGAACCGACATGGCCGTGACCGCGTTCAGGCGGTCCCGGCCGATGTCCATGAAAGTCACCTCGCTCCCCTCGAGGCTCTCGGTCAGGCAGAGGTCTTTGACGACGCTGAGCGAGAAAGTGGTCTGGCCGCACCGATGACGCTGATGTGAACGGATCTGGGCATGGGGATGCCCCATAGTAGGGGCTCGAAGGAGCCAAGGCCACCTCTGGGAATGCTGTTCTGTCTGTGATCATGCCCTACCACGAATGGATTGCGGAACGGGACCGCTGCCGTCACACCCACTTGGGAACCAGCAACCGCGGCACTATCAGGACGATCCCCGGGAAGAAGGCGCAAAGGAGGATGATCAGAAAAATGGGAATCATCAGGAAGTACAGGATGCCCAATACCTTGGACACGGGGAACTTGGAGACGGAGCAGGCGATCAGCACGCACGTGCCATACGGCAGGGTGAGAAGTCCCAAGGCCATAGTCATGACCACGATCGCCCCCAGGTGGATCGGATGCACTCCAAGCGCCTTCGCGATGGGCAGAATCATCGGGGTGAAGATAATGATGGACGCGCTGCCGTCCATGAAGGTTCCTAGGATGCTGAAGAGCACGATCACCAACAAGATGAAGACCGTCGGGCTGGCGCTGAATCGCAGGAACCATGCCGTGAGCTGATCGGGGACCCGGTAGAAAGCCAGGAGCCACCCGAAGACCGAGGCCGCCCCCACGCAGAAGAGGACCACCGCGGTCAGGTGCGCCGCCTCGGCGAAGACTTTCACCACTGTTCTGAACGAAATTGTGCGGTACAGGAAAGCCGTGATCGCCAAGGCATAGGCTGTGGCCACTGCCGCCGATTCGGTCGCCGTGAAGACCCCCAGCGTTATCCCGCCGATGATGATGATGGGCACGCCAGCGGGCAAGATCGCCCCCTTCAACCCTTCCAAAACCGCCCGCATGCCAAGCCAGCGCTCGGCCTCTCGCGGATAGTCGTACACGATCGAAATGCCATATGAGAACAGCAACAACGACAGTCCGATGAGTACCCCGGGCAGGGCCTGGGCGATGAGCAGCGCCCCGACGGAGATGTTGGCCACCGCTGCGTAGATGACCACCAGGATGCTGGGAGGGATGATCACCCCCAGGCTCGAGGCGGAGGCGGTGATGGCCACAGCGAAGTCCTTCCGGTACCCCCGCTCCCACATCGGTGGGATGAAGACCGCGCTCAGGGCCGCCGCCTCTGCATTAGAGGAACCGGAGATCCCGGCGAAAATCATCCCCACAATGATGGTCACATGGGCCAGGCCACCTCTGATGTGACCCACGAGAGCCATGGCCAGCTTGATGAGGCGCCTCGTGATCCCGCCTTCGTTCATGATGGTGCCCGAGAGAATGAAAAAGGGGATCGCCAGGAGGATGAAGTTGTCCACGCCGGTATACGCCCGCTGGACGGCGATCCACGTAGGGATGTTGGGGTCCAGCACCATGACGAGCAAGGACGAGAGAGCCAGGGATACGGTGATGGGGGCCCCCACGCAGATAAGGACGGAGAACGCGAGGAAGAGCACAGCAATCGGACTCATTGAGTACCGCCACGGAGGTCACTCAGGCGTATTTGAATCCGCTCTACGAGGTACACCAGCGCCAGGATCCCCCCGATCGGGATCGAGGCGTAGACCCAGGCCATTGAGACCTCCATGGTCACGCTATTCTGAAAAGTCCCGAACCAGGAGAACCGGAGCCCGACCAGAGTCAGCAGGATCAAGATCACGCCCATACAGAGATCGTTGAACAACCGGACGACAGCTCCCCAGCGTCGCCCCAGGAGAGGCGGCAGGATGTCCATGGCAAAATGCTTGTCGTTCTTCACTCCGACGCCGATCCCCAGGAATACTGTCCAGATCAGGACGAACCGAGCCATCTCCTCGCTCCAGATGAACAGAGGTTTCTGGACAACGTACCTTACAAAGACCTGGACGTTGACCAGCACCGTCAGGAACAAGATCAAGAAAAAGGCGATCCAGGTCTGAATGTGCTCAAGCCGTTGGACAAAATGTTTCATTCGCGTCTTTCCTTTAGTTCCCATGAACCTTGGCCCACCTACCGTATGAAAATGGCAGCAGGCACATTCGCATGACTTCGGTGTGCTCACATGTTGGACCCCGGGCCGGGTTCACTACATGAGCCACCTCACAATGGGGGGGCCTGAGTCAAGCGCATTAGCCCTCGGCCCGGCAGGACTCTGCCGGGGGCTTCCGGATTCCAGGATGGCCCTCTTCCTTCGGAGAGGGACGCTCCGTCCCTTTTTTCAGGGACCTCGCTCAGCTCTATGGCCAGGCAGGTCATCGTCCTGGTGACTCCGCCCACCGTGTGGACCTTTCCTGGTTCCCAGGTCCCCCACGGCGCTGGGGCCATTGACTGCATCCACTCATCCCCCTGAGCCCCTTGAGGGTGTTCACCACGTCCTTCATGTCTTGCCGGTGGAGGTTTCGATGAGGACAAAGGCCGAGGTAGCCAGAAACCATCCATCCCTCCCAAGGGCCCTTCACTCCTTTCAAGCGATTAAGTGGGCGACAGAGAGGCTGGAGCTGCCGAGGCGGTTCTCCTCTGCTCGGCGCCAGAGACTCTACGACCGGAGGAAACCTTCCACGTCGACCCGCTGCCGCAGGATGCTGAGCTCCTCAGCCGTCGGTGGCGCGGTTTCCGGGACGTTGGCTGGCACGATCGGCGCGAAGCCCGTCTTGGCCAGCACCTCCTCCACCGTGATCCCCGGGTGGACACTCTTGAGACGCATCCGCTTGTCGCGCTCTTCGAAATCGAATACACAGAGAGGGGTGACGCAGTACTTCGGCCCTCCGCCCGGCAGTCCCAGGTTCTGGCGGGCGTCCGCTCCGCCCTCCCCCCAGCCGAACGATGTGATGAAGTCGCAGCGCTCCACGAGCACCCGCGCCTCATGGCTGTTCAGGTAGAGGTAGTACCGCTTGGCGTAGGTGGTCACCGTGGTGGTCCCAATCGCGCCGGGACCGCGGAAGTCCAGATGGCGATAGTCCTTGCCGACGCCGATCAGGTTGGAGTTGCCGTACTGGTCGATCTGGATGCCCCCCACGAAGAAGGCATCCGATATGTGCTTGAGCGAATCGAAGGTCTCTTCATGCAGCATGTAGGACTCGGCCCATTTGGCGGCCCGAAAATCGCGGTTGTACTTGAACGGCTCCAGCACCGGCTCCCTGAGGAGGCTCGTCTGCGTGGCCGAGAGGCCGATGAGCATGTTGGGGCCGTGATGGAGGTGGGCGAGCAGGACCCCCGCCCGGGGCACGGGGAGGTTGGCCCCGACAACGACGAACTCGCCATCGTGGAGGTCCCGGGCGAGAAAGGCCGCGATCAGCTCTTTTGTAGTGTAGTCAGCCATCGTGTCCCCTTAAAACTCGTAGAGCGACAAGATGCGCGGGAAACCAACCGTTTGGAGGTACTCGGCGTGATTGGCCGGGCGGAAGATGTACCGGTCCAGATACGCGTCGAACGGACCCCGATCACCTTTGACCGCCGCACGCGCGGCAGTCAGGTAGTCGTTGAGGTGCGCCTCATCGTGCAGGTAGAAGCCGGGGCTCTGGTAGGGGTGAGAGCCATAGGGGGCGCGCACGACGGCATCCACATTCCACAAGGCAGTGGCGAGCGGGTCCTTGCGGATTTCCTCATTGGGCACAATTCGCTCCACGGTCACGATGGTCTTCATTGCCGCCCGGTGAAGGGCCCGGTCGCCCATTCCGCTGCCCACGAACTGAACGTTGCCATAAGCGTCTGCCCTCGCCGCATGGATGAGGGCGACGTCCGGTCGCAGTGCGGGCACGGCGACCAGCGGTTTTCCGGTGATCGGGTCATGGAAGAGCTTCAGGTCCGGATTCACCTCCGGCAGGGACGTGCCCACCCCCGCCAAACTCGGCAGGAATGGGAGCTGCAGGGCCGCGGCGCGCAGAGCCGTGTAGTAGATACCCTCATCGCACTCCCACAGTTCAATTTCTCCCCGTTCAGCCGCAGCTTTGAAGAAGGGCCCGATCGGGGCCAAGCCCTCCGCCCCGACATACGGCGTGATCACCTTTTTCGCGCTGCCGGCACCGATCAAGAGGTCGACCTCGAGGCTTGCCGATGCGGCACCAATAACGGTCAAGTTCTTGGTTCCCTGCTTGATGATCTGACGGATTAGAGGCATGGGATGACTGCTGAGGATGTGGCCGCCGATGATGATGGACATGCCATCTTGCGCCTGAGCGGCGGCTTCGATCTCATCAATGACGCGACTGGCGCGCTCGGCTGTCATCACCTTACCTCTCGGAGCAGCGAAGAAACGCCTTCATGACGTTGTCGGCAAACCGTTCACGAATGCCTTAGGCATGATCTCCTCCGTTCATCTGTGATCAATCCCCGGGATAGAGCAGTTCGAGTGTCCCGACATGGAACAGCCCGTCCAGGCTAGCGCGTAGAATTTCGAGCATCACCTCTTTCGGTACCAGGCATTCCGCGCAGGCCTGCGGGCCGGCCTCGATCTGAATACGTAAGGTTCCTCCGGGAAGGTCTTGTACTGCCAATTCGTAGCCATCGGCCACCAGCGCACGTCTCACATCGCTCAGCGCTTCTTCGACTCTACGAGCAATAGCCATCAGACGCTCCTCGCGACGATACCCACACGGGCTCTCGTGACTCACCCTCTGTGAGCTGTCATCCGCTTGGTGTGCGCCCGGCCGCCGGCCGACGGGATGAATTGGGAGTAAAGTCCGCCCAGACCTCCGGCCACCACGATGAGGAAGTCATCGGCAACTTTGGCCAGGCGCAGGTACTCCCCCTCCAGTTGATCGGGGCGATGTAACAGCATCGACTCGCGTCGCGTTTTGGGCAACCACGAGATAGGGACCTTGACCGTATGCTCGAGCAGATATTCCTTGACCTGTTGCTTCGTGAATTCCTTGGCGATAACCGTGGCATGGTCCGGACAGACCAGAAAAACCATCTGGCCCGTGCCGTACGAGGGGAAGAGATTATTGTTCCCGAGGATCGCTGTCGAGCCGGTGAAGACGGCGAGCATTTCCTCAGCCGTCCCGCAATCATGAGCCAGCATGTTGGTGGTGCCGGTGGTCGCGATCACCGTCACCGTACTTTCCATCGGTGCGAAGCCCCTCTCCACGTGCAGCGGCTCCCAAGGGCTGCGCCCTTCGAACTCCCCGATGCACATGGTGTACGCCCCGGGGTGCTTGTGCGTGCTCTTGCAGACCTCACCGGGAATACGGCCGGCCAGGTTGATCATGCACAAGCTGAAGGCGCGACCGATGGTGGCATTAGCGCGGAATCCAGGTCCGAGGACCCCGTAACTGCAGTTCAGGTTGATTTGCTCGCGGATCGGCCCATTGACGATCAGCATCGGCACGGCAGGGTTGGTCGTGGAATTGATGCGGCCCAGGCCGAACTCAGATTCGGCAACAAGCTCGATGGCTGTCACCAGCACGGGGAAATACTCCGGTAGGCAGCCTGCCATCACAGCGTTTATCGCGATTTTCTCTATCGTCGCTTCCCCATTCCGGGGAGCCAGCAGGCCAACGACATACCTGGGCGGCAAGTTCACCGTGGACATCATCGCCTCGACCAAATCGGGGGTCGGTGGAATGATGGGCAGACCGTCCGTCCAGCCCTGACGGTAGTAGTAGTCGAAGCAAGCGCTGGGCGAGTCTTCCAGTCGAATCACGTCGTGTCGTGTGATGGCTGTCAACGTCCTCTCCCGTCCACTTGCTGCATTGCGGTAGGCCTCAACGGCGCTGCGTCGCCTGCCAGACGATCTCCTCGAACTTCTCGTCGGCCATCCTCCGCACGGCTTCTGGAGAATGCAGGGCCCACGGGTGCGGTACGATCACCACGGGAAGATCGGCGAAACCTTGAGACCGCGCCAGCGTCTTCAGCAAGCCGGCGAATTCTGAGCTGACCACCGTAACGGTAGGAATGCCGCGCTTCTGGACTTCTATCGTGTCGCGGGTACACCGCGACGTGCAGCCCCCTCAGCCGGCGATCCCGAGAATCGCCCAGTCGATCTGACGACAAAACTCATCGAACGACTGCGCCTCCCGCGCTTTGTCTTTCGGATCGCGCTGGAAACGGACGATGCTCGAAGGCGTGTATTGAATCTCCAGCAACTCCGCGATGCGTTTCATGAATATCTCGAAATTGCGGAGTAATAAGTCTTCGGCCCACTCGACGGGAAAGCTCTCGATGCGAAACCCGACGCGCTTTCCTCGGACATCCACTAAAGCGGGCACGGACGCATGTACCGCCGCCGGCGCTTCAGCCGCTGGGACCATGACCTCGATGAATCGAGTTGCCGGTTCAGTCATCGTTGCAAACCTCCTGGGCGCTTTCGAACCCGGGGTTGTGCGCCCCGGCGCCGGGTGGCCGTATGAGTGCGAGGTGCCGGGAGGTCAGTGGGCTGCGGAGAACTTGGATCGCCGCTCATACCGAGACGGTCGAGCTCGGCAGGCGTAAGGCCGAGCACCTCGGCGAGCACCTCTGCAGTGTGCTCGCCCAGGAATGGGGCGCGCCGCGGGGATGGCAATCGAAGGCCGGAGAACTTCACCGGCGTCCCGATCGTCCGGATGGTGCCGCCGAGCCCGTCTTCGATTTCAATGAACGCTTGGCGCTTCCGCAACTGCTCGCTTTCGTAGACTTCCTTCACACTATAGACCGGCCCTGCACTGAAGCCGAGGTCTAGAAGCATCCGAACTGCATCCTCGCGCGTCACCCCCGCAAGCCACTCTTCAAGGATAGGCTTCATGATGGTATAACATCGAGGACAGCCCGGGTGGGCAAGGTCGAATTCTGGATGGGTCAACATGTCCGGGCGACCGATTAGGTGCAAGAGCCGCTGCCAGCCGTCTTTCATGATGCCCCAGAGCGACACGGCGATGTAGCCATCTGCACACCTGAGACGGGTGGTGAACGTCACGGGCCATGGGAGTCCGCGGTGTGGTGGCGTGCCAGTGACGTGATAGTCAGCAATTGCATTGAAGCACATCGATGCCATCGAATCGTACAAGGCCACATCGAGGAATTGCCCCAGCCCGGTCTTGCGTCGACATTCAAGGGCCAGCAGGGTCGCGAGTGCCGCCCACAGGCCTGGGATCGTGTCCCCAATCGAGTGCCCCGTCAGCCCGGGCGGCCCGTCAGGATCACCGGATTGGTCCATGAAGCCGCTCATAGCCTGCACCGGAGCATTGTTCGCCTGGCGTGAGGACCACGGCCCAATGTAAGGTTCGAGCTGCCCAAAACCGCTAATCGCTACGTAGACAAGCCGGGGATTCAGCTGGCGCAGCACCTCGTACCCAAGGCCCAAACGGTCCATGGTGCCGGCCGAGAAGTTCTCAATGAGCACATCGCTCACACCCACGAGCTTCCGAAATACCTCTTTGCCGGGAGCTGATTTCAGATCCAAGGCAACCCCACGCCGGTTGCGATTCATGGTCGCAAAGAACCCACTTACACGAGCCTCCCCCCTTTCAATGAACGGAGCAACCGCTCGCGCCCGATCTCCCCTGCCTGGCTGTTCGACCTTGATCACGTCGGCGCCGAAATCAGCTAGGATCGCGGCGCAGAACGGCCCGGCGACGATGTGTGTAAGATCGATGACGCGAGTACCGGTGAGCGGCAGGTCGCTGCCTTTCACCTGATTCGTGCCGGTGATCGAACTCATCTATCCGCTCCTCGCTCCCCGTGTGATGCCTTCGGCCCTGCGCAACTACCGACCAAGATGGATCGCCGTGACGACGAGGGAGCCTGCGATCCTAGTGACGTCGCGAGCAACCAGCAAGCGGCGAGGTTTCGTGACTTCATCACGCGGCGTGGTGTGGCAAATCGGAGCACCCGCCCCGACGATCATCGAGTGACCCCCAGTTCTCCTCCCACCTCAGGCTATGGCTTGAAATAGAAGGTGGTCGGGTGCGAGGTGTTCGGGTTCTTGACGTGCTGGTCATTCACCTGGCGCGCAGGGATGTTCCCCATGTAGTTCTTGACGACCCTGACCCCCGTGCGCGCGGGCGACAGCCCAACCGTGCCGATGACCCAGCACTCCTCGACGATGATCCTAAAGATCTCCTGAGCGATCTTGATGCGCTCCGCCTCCTTCATGCCCTTTGCCGAGCGGAAGAGTTCCAAGGCACGGACCATCTCGGGGTTCGTCGGTTTCTTGCCCTGCGTGCCATTGGAGGCATACCATCGGGCGAACGGCATACCCAGGTGGGACTCGGCCGGTTCCACGGGCAGGACCTGGCGCGGGAAGAGAAAGAGATTCTCCGATCCGCCGAGCGTAAACATCATCATGTGATGTTCCGCGTTTGCGGATCTGGTCCAGGCAAGACTCCGTTCGACCGACTTCACGTCCACGTCGACGCCGATCTTCACCCAGTGCTGTTTGATCATCTCGCTGATCTGGGCGTACGGAAGTATCATCCCCGCAGGCGACATCAGTTCGATGCGGAGGCGCCCCTTGCCGTCGGTACGCAGTCGGTAACCGTCGCGATCCTTCTTGGTCAAGCCAATCTTATCGAGCAATACGTTAGCCTGTGTGACATCGAGGACCGCCCACTTCTTGCGATACGACGGACCTGGGCTGATGGGCACGTCCTCGCCCGGTGCCGCCGAGCCGGGAGAGCCCAGTCCGATCCAGAACGTCTCGTTCAGTTGATCGCGGTCGATGCCCAAGGACAGGGCGCGGCGGAAGTCGCGGTTGGTCAACCAGTTGGCGACTTCGGGATCGGCGTCGAACGCCGTGTTGACGAGCAGCCCCGCGTCGGACCCGGTCTGTGATGGATCCAGATGGACGGTGTAGTTGCCCTTCCGCTGATTCTCGATCAACACGGGCAGATTGGACAACTCAATGTGTCGCTCCTGGATGTCATATTCGCCGGCGACGGCGCGCAGGTTCACGACTTCTATAGTCTCCGCTAGAGTCATGACGACCCGGTCGATGTATGGCAGTTGGTTGCCCGCCGTGTCCACCGCCCAGTAGTACGGATTGCGCTCCAGTGTCCAGGTCGGCCTGTTGATCGTTGTGACGGTCTTCCAGGGCCCCAGGACGGGCAATTCGGTGTTGAGCCCCCAGTGGATGCGCTCCCGGAAGTAACTCTTCCAGCTGTCGAAGCCCGCGGCCTGGGCCTTCCGTTGGACCTCGTCCAGCGAGGAGTACTTAGGCAGGAACTGCTTGAGGTAGTGCGCCGGCGCGTAGCCGCCCATGAACCTTATAACCGTGTTCATAGTTGTCATCCCGCCGCCGATCGGCGTGTCGCCGGCGAGGATGTCCACGAAGAGGTAGTACGGCTCGGGGAATTCGAAGACCACGGTGTAATCGTCCGCCTTCTTCATCACACCCGGCTTGCCATTGATCGTGAGGTCCGGCACCGCCGTCGCCACGAGGTCTTTGTTCTGATAGATGTCGTCGTGCCAGAACAGGAAATCATCCGCGGTGAACGGCTGCCCATCCGACCACTTGAGCCCCTTGCGCAAGAAGATCGTGGTGACCTTCCCGTCGTCGCTTTGCCTCCAGTCCTTGGCGAGCGATGGCATCACCTTGGTGCCGGTATAGTCAAACATCAAGATCTTGTCCGTGGTGACGATGCGGTTGCCGTATACGGGGTCGGCGGGACCCGTAAAGCCGCAGCGCCACCGGCCGCCGTACTTCCCGATCTCTTTCAAGGGCTTGACGACCATCACGTCGGTCGGCTCGGGCAAGCGCTTTTCGACCGGGGGGAGCTTCCCGGCCTTGACTAGGTCAGCCAGCATCGGCGCTTCGTTGAACGTCTTGGGGAATTTCGCCGGGTCGCGGATGATCTCGGGGCCTTCGAGCTTGCCGATGAGCTGGGCCCCCAGCTTCGACTTGGAAGCCTGCCCGGCCTGGACCAGTGTGGGGGCCAGCCCCCAAAGGGTAACAGTTCCCGTTGTTAGCGCCGCGTTGCGCAGGAGCTCGCGCCTCGTGATCCCCTTTCGCTTGTGTGACATGATTCTTTCTCCCCCCTGCTAATCGTTCGTGAATAATTCGGGCGAACCCTTTGGCGGAGGGTGCTCCTTTCTTCGTTCTCTCTGGACGGTCCGGTGTGGCAACCGGAAGGATACCCTACGCCATTTTGCTTCTACACCGATTCGAGGACGTCACCAAGTCGGGACGTCTCCATTCCGTTCGTGTTACTCGGGCTCATCCCTATTGGGGCGAGGACATGTCGCTGGAAGAAACGCCGACGCGAGGAGGCGTTCTCGTTAGCCTCGGCCAGTCAATGGGACGTGACGATAGGACAGGAATTCGCCCTTTTCCTGCGCCTTGGGCGCTGGCTTCAGATCCGTCCGCTTCCCGGCTCGCACCAGGGAACTCTCCAACTGGTGCGGCACAATTTCCTGGAGCGTCTTGGCCACCGCGATCAAGGCGTCCAGATCGATGCCCGTCTCGACTCCCATCTCATGCAGCATGTTCACCAGGTCTTCGGTGGCCACATTGCCCGTGGCCCCGGGGGCATACGGACAGCCTCCCAATCCACCGACGGACGCATCGAAGCGAGTCACGCCTGCCTGCATGGCGGCCACGACGGCGGCCAGGGCCATGCCCCGGGTGTTGTGAGGGTGCAGGGCCAACTGGACCCCTGGATACTTATCGAGCAGGTGAGCGCACACGTTGTACACCTGTTTAGGATTCCCAACGCCGGTGGTGTCGCCCAGGGTGAAGGCGCGGACCCCCGTCTTCATCCAGCGCTCTACGACCCGGTCCAACTGTTCCAGGGGAACGTCCCCTTCGAAAGGACAGCCGAAGCTGGTGGACAGCCCCCCCGAAAGCTCCAGCCCAGCCTCGCGCGTCAGGGGCACCATCTGATCCACTTCCCGCATGGACTCTTCGATGGAACGGTTCACGTTCGCACGGTTGTGGGATTCGCTGACGGACATGAAGATTTCTACACAGTCGGGCTTGCAGGGGAGCGCTAGCGCGCGCTGCAACCCCTTCAGAGTGGGAGGCAGCAAGACCTGGTACCTGCACCCAGGCACCCGAGTGATCCGGGTCATCACCTCTTCCGCATCGGCCAGTTGGGGAACCGCCTTGGGATGAACGAAGGAGGTGGCCTGGATCGCGGGCACCCCCGTCCTGGCAAGGGCGTTGATGACCTCGATCTTCCTGTCGGTGGGGATCCAGTCGCGTTCGACCTGGAAGCCGTCTCGCGGCCCCACATCCATGATGTGGACCTTGCTGGGCAGTCGCATGGGAGTCCTCCTCGGTTGGATTTCAATCCCGCCGGAAGGGGGTCGGCGGCGAGCAGTGCACCTCTCTTGTCCCTAGATCACCTCCGCTTCTCGGTCTGGCAGACCGGAAGGTCGCGAGTTTCAGGAGAGCTCTCCGTCCCTTGACCGCACCCTACTCAAGGATTCCGTCTCGTCGGAGGCCCTCATACTCCTCCTCTGGCATGCCCAATACCCCTCGGAAGACGTGCTCATTGTGCTCGCCCAGGGCCGGCGCTTCGAAGAGGGTCCCCTTCCAGTCGGTTTCGTCCCGCCATGGTATCCCGGGGGTTATCAGCGTCCTCCCATCGCGAAGGGGAAGCCTCCGGAAGAGGCCGCGCGACTCCATGTGTGGATCGTCCACCACCTGCTGGAGGTTGTAGCACGGTCCGGCCGGCACCCCCGCGGACTGCAGGCGATGGAAAAGCCCCTGCACAGGCACTTGCGACGTCCATGCAGCCAGCAGGCGGTCGATCCGCACCCGGTTGTGCTGTCGGCCTGCGAGCGTGAGCAATTCTTCCTCATGGCACCAGGAGGGATCTCCGAGCACCCTGCAGAGTCCTTCCCACTCGGATTGGCACTCAACCGATATGGCGATCCAGGCGTCCTCCTCTTTACACGGGTAGACGCCATGAGGCACGGCGTGGGAATAGCCCGACGACTGGCCAGCCGCAGGAAGCCTTCCCGTCACGGCGACCTCGAGAAACACGTCCCCCATGATGGCGATGCCGCTCTCGAGCATTGATAAATCCACATAGAGTCCTCCGCCCGTGCGGGAGCGCTGCAACAGGGCTGCCTGGATGATGAGGGCCTCCCATGACCCAGTGAGGGGGTCAACCCAGCTCGGAGAGATCCCCATTCCCTCCATCCGAGGGTTTGGCTCACCGAACAGAGAAGTCCACCCGCTCCATCCGTGAAGGAGGGCACCGTAGGCTGGGTAGTCCTTGGCAGGCCCAGTCCGTCCGACTCCCGAGGAGGACACGTAGATTATATCCTCCTTGATCGCCTTGAGGGCGTCGTAACCAAGGCCGAGGCGGTCCATGACCCCGGTGGAGAAGTTCTCGACCACGACATCGCTTACAGCGATCAGTCTCTTGACGAGGGCCTTCCCCCGGTCTGTTGAGAGGTTGATGGTGCAGCTTTTTTTTGAGTTGTTGATCACCGAGAACCAGCCGGACCGGTTCTTGAACTGGGGCCGGGTGGCAGACTCGATCTTGATGACCTCCGCGCCCATCAACCCCAGGAGCTTAGTGCAAAACGGGCCAGCCACCACCCAGCTGAAGTCAACGACCCTTACCCCTTCCAAGGCGTTCTGATACATTTCTCAGATCACCCCCAGTTGCCACAGAGTCTTGCTCTCTTCTGCAGAGATGCCCAACTCCTTGCAGATCTCCAGCGTGTGTTCCCCCGGCGGCGGCGCTGGTCGGGAAGGGAGCACCTCGAGGGCATCGGTCTTTACCGGCAGGCCCGGGTATCTTATGCCTCTTATCACCGGGTGATCAATCGCGGTCCAGAAAGCCCTGTGCTTGAGCTGCTCCAACTCGGGCAAATCGCCCATCTGGCTGATCGGGAAGCAAGCGACCTTCTTCTCCTGGGCTGCCAGAAACACCTCGGTCTTCTTGTGGAGCCTCGTCCACTCCGCCGAGCGCTCGTAGACCTCCCAGGCGTTCTGCTCCCTCAGTTTGGCGGTCGAGAACTCCGGCCGGCTCGTCCATTCCGGTTCCCCCATCACCTCGCTCCACCGCTTGAACTGGTGGTCCTCTCGGGGGGAGATCATCACCCATCCATCGGAGCAGGGCACACACCACATCAGGCCGCCAACCACCGTTATCACGGCGCCTGGCACCCGCGTGCGATTCGGGGCCAGCTTCCCATCGAACAGCAGGCCTGTCTGCTCGTACAGGAGGTAGGTAAAGGCTTCCCATTCGGATACATCGATCCTTACCCCCTGCCCCTTCCTCTTGGCCGCGACCAGCCCCCATAGAGTGGCGCTCGCGGCGTAGAGGCCCGCCACCAGCCCGACCTGGTAGCCGGGATTCTGTTTCGGGGGGGTGCGCGCGGGATCTTCCACCGGACAGGCGAGATAGTAGGAAAAGCTGCTCATCGCGAAGAGGGTCAGATCATTCGCCCGGTAGGTCGCATAGGGTCCATCCGCCCCGAACGGGCTTATGGTGGTCACGGTGAGGCTCGGGTTGACCGCCTTCAAGCCCGCCGTCTCCAGGCCCCTGTCCGGCCCCCTCACCAGCGCGTCCATCCCCCGGATCAACTTCCGAAGGATTTCCTTGCCCTGCTCGGCTTCGAGATTCAGGGTGAGGCTCCGCTTGTTGGTGCTCAGCCAGTTGTGCAGAACGCTCCGCCCGGGCCCCGGCACGTCCTGATAGTAGGGAGGAAGCCGCCGGAGAGGGCTTCCCCCCGGCGGCTCGACCATCAGGACATCGGCCCCCAGGTCGGCCAGGACCTTCCCGGAGAAGGCGACAGCCACGTTGTCGCTCACCTCCAGCACCTTGAGCCCCTTCAACAACCCGAGTCCCATTCCTCGCAGCCCCCGGCTTAGCCTGTCGTTAGGGCGCCGGCCGTCTGTTCATTGCGTGAGGACGCCCCCTTCGAGCCCCCAAACCGCCACGAGGGCCGGGGGGTGGAGATAGCCCCCGCCTCGTTCAGGCGTTTGGCGACCATACAGGGCGGGGAGAAGTGCTTTCGGAATGGCACGGGAAACCACGTTACGTCTGCGTCTTCGACCGACCCTATCGTCAATGTCCGCCCCCGCCACGGCACGGAGTGGAAATCCAGTCTCCTGCAACCGTCGTATTGCCGGTAGATGCTTTCCGAGGGCCACCCCGCCAAGACCCACCAGCCCTAGACGCAAGGGCTTACGGTCAGGGAGTGCGCCCTTGACATTCTATTTGTCCTTCTGTGCCCAAACCGAGGTGTACCCGAAAGGGATCGAGGAAGTATCCCTTTCCACCACTGCTCATCCATTGCATGAAGATAACTCCTCCGTATCATTAAGTAGTATGGTATGGTTTTATAACTTTGTTTGTCCGGACACGGGGGAGTGCAACTGAGCGACAGGGAGCATATTTTCTGGCCTCGGATGGACTAAAGCGTTTACAGACTATTCCGACTCGCAGTAGAACGTCAATGATAAAATAAAGCGCTTTCATTAACAGCCAGTCTGGCAGAGGCGTGGGCAGTGAAAATGAATGAAAACCGGAAGTTAAGGAAGAAGAGAACTCGGCAGGGTAGAAAATCAGTCAAGCTGGCGGACGTAGCACGCTTAGCAGGCGTTTCGACGGGCTCCGTCTCGCGCGCGCTCAATGAGCCCCACAAAGTTTCCCCCGAGCTGAGAGCTGCCGTGCTCAAAGCGGTCGCCGAACTGGATTGGGTACCTCACGGGGCGGGAAGGGCTCTGGCTTCGCTTCGCACCCGAACCATAGGAGCGATCATCCCCACTCTCGCGAATCCAAACTTCGCCCATGAGATGAATGCCGTCCAAAGACGACTCATGGAGGCTGGCTATATTCTCCTCATCGGTTGTTCGGAGTACGACCCCGAGCAGGCGTTTGTGCAAACACGGACGATGATCGAACGGGGCATCGATGGTCTGATCTTGGTGGGAGAGAACTACCCAGACCAGCTCTGGAGATTATTGACCAAGCAGCACATACCCTACGTGATCACGTACGGCTTCAAAAGCACCAGCGAGCACCCATGCGTCGGCTTCGACAACTACCGGGCGTTCGTGCGGCTCACGAATTTCGTGCTAGATCAGGGGCATCGTCGGATCGCGATGATCGCTCAGAAGACTGAAAACAACGACCGCGCCGAGGCGCGTCTGCGGGGAACCCTAGACACGCTTCAAGCGAAGGGAGTCAAGATTCAGGAGGGCCATCTCGTCGAGAAGGAGTGGAGTGTGGCCGAAGGCCGGGTCGGACTACGCGAAGTCCTGGGGGTCGCACCGACTCCCACTGCGGTGATCTGCGCGAACGATTTCCTTGCCGTCGGCGCCGTGCTTGAGTGCCACGCGGTGGGCCTCGATGTGCCGAAGGATATCTCGGTAGTGGGCTGCGACGATGCGGAGATCTCGACTCATCTCTCGCCGGCACTGACGACGATGCGGGTGCCCACAGAAAAACTGGGACACCTCACCGCCGATCATCTTTTGGCGAAGGTGAATGGGAGGCCAACTCCTCACTCGGTCGAGTTGGATGTGGAATTGATCATACGGGCATCCGCCGGGCCCCCTCCAAGACCTTAACGCTGCTAGCTCAGGGGTCTTGCCTGTCAAGGCGAATGTCCGCAAAGGAAAGCATTCCGGAGGAATATGCGAAGTCTGACGAATAGAAGACCCCTATCTGCGTTCATTTGCGTTCATTTGCGGTTGCGTGGTCCTGGTTGTCGGTGAAGGCGTCGCGGAGGAGTTTGCTCTGGCGGTCGAAGGCCTTGCGGGGATCCCGGGGTGCGTCCTTCATCAGGGCGATCTCCTGGGTCAGGAGCCGGGCCAGGTGCATGGTGTGGGTCTCGGCCTTCCGGGCCTCGCGCCGATACAGAGGATGGTCTCGGTTGATGTAGATGACGGTCCCTTCGCTGAAGCACTCCGGCCCATCCTCGCCGAAGTGGTCCAGGCAGCAGGAGACCCCCTCGTGCCCGACCCGGAGCCGCTTCACGACGGCATCCGGCGTGAGCCGCTTCACCTTGGGCTTCTTGACGGCGCGCTTTCGCTTTGGCGGCGGAGCTTCGGGGCCGGCCACAACCTCTTCCCGGGGCTTTCCGATCCCCGCGCCGGTGGCCGCGGCGCCGCGCCCCTGCCCCCCGCCACCCGCCTCTGGCAGGGGGCCAAAGGGGGAAAGGTCCGGGTTGCGCGAGAGCGCGCGATGGATCCGCTCCAGCGCCTCGCGCAGAGCCCGGCTCGCGGCCCGCCGCTCCCGCTGGCCGGTGAGCTGGCGCAGGATGGCTCGCACTTCGTTCATCACCCGGGCGACCGTCTCGCGGAACGCAAGGTACTCGGGCGAATCCTGGACGAAGCCGCTCCGGTCAGTGGTCACCGGCAGGAAATCCGCGTGGATCTCGCCCCGTAACCTCTCTGCGGCCCGCCCCCAGGCCTCGGCCCCGAAGAGATCCCTCCGCACGGTAACCTGCTTTACCTTGATCTCAATGCCCGGTGGACCCGGATCCGAGATAGAGGCGGGCAAGACCAGGATCTCCCCGTGGATGGGTCCGAAAGGCGTCCCGTCGAGGACCGGGATGCGGTGGCCTGCCAGCGTCCGGGGCTTGACCCGCTCCCCGTTCAGCCAGACCTGGAAATTGGGCGCCTTGAGGGGGACGCCTTCGACCAGACGCCGCTCAACCTCCTTCGGGTCGAAGCGCCGCGTAAGCTGGAGAAGGGTCACGGTGGTCCCGTCCCCCCGCCGCGGATCGGCCTCCAGGTGCTCGATGGGAAGATGCCAGGACTCGCCGGTCTGTTCCCAGGCCGACTTCTCGAAGGTCACCCGCGCCGCGAAGGTACCCTTCTGGGTCTCAACCTCGAACCGCTCGCAGGCCGAGAGGCTTGCAAACTTTCCGATCCCGAACTGGCCGATCCGGTCCCGCCGAAAGCGTGGGGACTTGGGCTTCTGGAGCTTCTCCGGCGAGCCGATGCTGAAGTACTGCTTGAGCCCATCGAGGTCCATGCCGGCACCGTTATCCTCGACCCGGATCAGATCGTCTCCCAGCGTGACCCGGACCTCGGTCGCGTCGGCATCGTAGGCGTTGTTCACCAGTTCCCGGATGAGTTCGATGCTCTCGGCGTAGAGCCGCTCGCCGATGGTGATCAGGTGGCTCTTGTCCACCGTCACGGGCAGGAAATCCGAGCCGGGCATTAGCGTTCCCATGCGCAGGGTATCAGCCATTCAGGACGGGGGCCCGATTGGCGCAGTACAGTGACATACCCAAGGAAGCCTATCATGTCCGACGAAAGTTCGCCGAGTGAAAAAGCGCCTGCCGTCACGGGCCACCAATCTCGCAACGGCATTCTACGATGAGACGCGCGATGAATCGCGTGATGAAATTTCTAAACCGAAACTTTAGATTTCTCAAGCCAGCAATTTATCTCAAGCCGCCGCCAACCGCATGCCGAGACGGGCCCCGTCCGCAGACGGAAGCGCAAGCCCAACGTCGCGGCATCCGCCGATTGTCTGACTCCCTTCCATGTTGTCTGGGAAGCCCGGTGCATTACGGCGTGGCTGTCGGAGAGGGAACGCCGGCAACGCTTGGCGTGGCGTGACGAGAGACAAGTTGCTTTTGAACGAACGTCCCCGCTTTACGCTTGCGAAGGTCCGTCTGCATGCGCTTAGCGCGCATTTGGCTACGGCAACCAGCCGCTAGAGATCGGCGGCCAGTTCACGCGTGAGTTGGGCGGCCGGTACCTCTTTGCATCCGCTAGCATTCTGGCCAGACCACAGAGGCGAGAAATCACCGGAGCCTTGGCTTTCAGCTTTGGCGCGTAAGGGGGCAATGGCAGCAGTGGCTAAGGGAAAAGCGGGCGTAGCGGTGCTGATCGGACCAAGCTCTTTCATGATGTGGTTCACAATTCCCCGGGCGGGTCGGCCCGTGAAAAGATTCGTGAGCGCCGTGTGGCGGGCGGCCTCGCTCTTAAGCGCGGCGCGATGCACTGCGCTTGTGGTGGCTTCAGGGCAGAGCAGATAAGCCGTCCCGATCTGTACGCCGGCTGCGCCCAGCGCCATAGCAGCCGCAACGCCCTTCGCATCCGCGATGCCGCCAGCAGCAATGACCGGGAGCTTTACCTCCTGCACAATTTGCGGCAACAGTGCAAACGTGCCAACTTGAGTACTTAGGTCCTCCGACAAGAACATCCCGCGATGGCCGCCCGCCTCTAAACCTTGCGCAATGATGGCATCGACCCCATGCGCTTCGAGCCAACGCGCCTCTTCGATTGTGGTTGCCGAAGATAGTATCTTCGAGCCCCAGGTTCTCACTCGCGCCAGCAATTCGGCCGATGGCAAGCCAAAATGAAAGCTCACTACGGCGGGCTTGAATTCGCTTAGCGCGTCCGCGGCTCCCGAACTGAAGGGCGCACGCCCCGGCCCGACGGGAATGGTGTCTGCATCAATTCCGAACTCTTTGTAATACGGCGACAGCGTAGCTCGCCAAATCGCTTCGCGCTCGGCACTGGGTGTGGGCGGCGCGTGGCAAAAGAAATTCACGTTGAAAGGCTTGCCGGTTTGTGCCTTGATTGCCGCCAGTTCATTGCTCATGGTGTCAACGCTGAGCATGGCGCAGGGCAATGATCCGAGCCCGCCCGCGTTAGACACGGCAACAGCCAGTGCGCTGCCTTACGCGCCCGCCATGGGTGCTTGAATGATCGGTACCTCTATGCCTAGTAGTTGTTGCAGGGTCATCGTTTGAACTCCACCGTGTCTCACGCTTGCGGCACCTTGTTGCCGATACTTTGCTGTACCAAGAGCCCCTCCGTAGGGCCTTGCGCGCTAACGTGCAGCATAAGCCGGGGCACGAAGCGCCCGCGGCTTCATGCTGAAGTTAGCCAGCACTCGTACCTGTTGCAGCACCCGTGGCAGTGGTCTCAGCATTAACGAGGGCATTGTGGAATTCGACGATGAAAAGTAGTAGCCGCTGCACGTTCCGCGCGAGCTCGTCAACGAAGTTAATGTCGATCTTGTCGACTTGGCCCGCATGAACAAGCCTGTTCCGATATTCCGCTGCCTGTGTAACGAGCTTCAGCAGCTTACCGAAGTTCTCACCCTTCTTTGAGTCAAGATCCGCAGTCCACTCTGATAGCTTCCTTCCGGTCGCCGTCTCAACGAAATGGGTCTTGCGGTCCCATCCGCTGTGAGGGCGCAGCAGTCGAGAGGCCAACGCATCATCGACCCCTTTCCGGATCAGGCAGCGTCGAAGAAGTCGCCCGATAAGAACCTCTGACAGCGTCGAGAAGAAGATGAGAAAAGAGAGATCTTGTGTCCGTCGCTCTTCTTCAGGCGAGGCGCCGAAGAACCAGGATTCGCCGTCCCAAAACGTGGGGTCTCCCTTCTTTGGAGACAGCGCGCATAGCATCAGCAGCAGGTCAGATTCCGTCTCCTCAAAGAACCGGCCGCCTGGGAAGTCGTATGTGCGGTGCACTTCGTCACCTTCTCCCTCCCACCGCTCCCGAAAACACTCGGTGCTGCAGTGAGGACACTCTCCGGTCTTCTGGTCTACCCAGTCGAGGAACATCACCGCCCGCTGACATTTGGGGCAGAGGAGATAATCCGACGAGTGGAGCTCAGCCCACTCCCATAGGCCCCTTTGGGTCCGACCGTTCGATGTTCGGTGCTGGTCCTTCACGGTTTCCTCGACTGCTGGCTAACGTCTGCGTTTCAGTCGCGGCGGCTCATGATTGCACCAGCCGCCGCCGGCTGCAAACGCGGGTTAGGCCGCGTTCTTGAGAAAGCCCATGTAGCCGTCGATAACCTGGCGACATACTCGTGTTGAGGTCTCAAACAGTGCGCGAGACCTGGGTTCCGAAAGGAGATTCCGAAGGTCGACAGAGTACAAAGGCGCGTTGGGCGCCGGAGCATGGCGACCGATATCAACCGGAGCCCGCAACATGTCGTTGCAGACTTGTTTGAAGGCCTTCAATGCCCCCTTCTCGACGCCGTAAGGGGCGCGAGCGCGTCCAAGCATCGGCGCTCGCCACCCAGACCATTCTCGATGACCTCAACTGCCTTGTAGTACTCGACGAGGAAATACCGCGGGTTCTCACAACCGATCAGATAGAAGGCGAGCGCGTAGTACAGGGTGTTGTCCAGAAAGCGGAGGTAGTCCACCACGCTAGTGGCCGGCACCTCGACTGTCGCCTCGGCAGTCTTGAACGGAACGGTCTCAGTAGCCTCAAATGCCTCTGGATCGAAGTCCCTGGCGACGAACCCCATAAGGTTGTAATTGATGAACGTGCGATAGCAGAGGAAATACTGGATCGGATTGACCAGATATCGTGACGCATCGGAATCGCCAACGAACACAAAAACCATCTCGTCTTTCTGAAAGAGCAACCGCACGCTATGATCGTTCAAATCGATGCGGCAGCGTGGCGTGATGTTCCACGATTCACTCTCCTCTCTCTTCGACGGATACCCCATCATGACGATGCGCGGCGGAAGACTGTGCCACGGGTTGGTGATTGTTCCCGTCGCTTGGATTCTGATCGGCGGCCCGGCTCCGAAAGACGCTCCCTCCATGTTTAACCCTGATCCACTGTGCCGCCGAGCGTACGGCCGATAAGCTGCCGGTGAAGCCGGCCAGCTTCATCGGCATGTTCGGCGAAATCATGTGCTTCCAAGCCACTCAGCCCTGTCAGCGCGCAAATCTGCTTTTCGGATCCATCCGGCTGTTCGAGAGAGAACCCCCGCGTCGCTTGCGATGACAAAGAACCAACGAACATAGCCGTTGGGGTCCCACACCGGGCTGCGGTCAGTTACCGTCACGACGCAGGAGCCCGGCAAGGAGCAACCACGCGTTCTTGAGATGGGCGTGTCCCGGAGGGAGCAGGGAAGCAACAAGCGGAACCGCGTACCGTGCCGAATCATGACCTCAGAACCATCCAGCAATCTAAGGTAGTCGTCACCAATTCTCACCCATGGGCGACCAGTCGCCGAGTTGAAGGCCAATTCATTGTGTTTCAGATCTTCGAGTGCCCAACGCACCTGATGGTGCCATTCAGTGTCGGAGTCCGACACCGTCTTACGATGCCGGCAGGCAACTGAGGGGTCGCAGTTTTCAGGGAAGAGCTTTTCGACGCGAGCGTAGATGTCATAGATCGTGAGCGGGCCTTCTTGCTCCAGGATTGCTAGGAGTTTGGTTCGTGCCAGATCCCGAAGCTGCAGGACATTTCCGGGATACATTGTGCTGGACACTCTCATGCGATCTCCTTCACCCTGTGAGCCGGCGGAGCTGGATTCTGATTGTGGCCGGATTCGCCGAACTATTGAGTATCTGGTTTCCGCATAAGACGCTTGATCTGCTGAGGCGTCGGCATAAGACGCTTGCAGGTATACTCGGGCAAATCCCGTCCGGTCGAGGGGTTAGGTCCGGTTGAAAACGTGCGTATGGACCAGGTTGCTCATCGACAGAAAGACCCTCGGGGAGGACGAATTCCACCAGGGGCCATGAAGCTCTCCCGTGCCGCCAGCAGCAAGGTCACTGGAGGCTACCGCAAAGCCGACAATGCCGTCAAGGCCGGACGCCGGGATGTGTTCCCCTTCTTGGCTCGCGAGGGCCACCGGCATGGGACGAGGTCATCCGGTGAATCGGATCGCGATGAAGATGGCCAGGATCAGGCCGGCGAGGATCAGAGCGAACGCGTCGGCCGCGTGAAAGCCGATCTCGAGATACGACGTGCGCTCCCGGCGGGCGCCGAAGCCGCGGGACTCCAGGGCCTTGGCCAACTGGTCGGTGTTCCGCAGCGTATGCAGGAAGATCGGGACGAGGAGCGGGACGTGCTTACGCAGGCGCTGGACCGGCCCGCCGCTCTCCAGGTCCAGGCCACGGGAGCGCTGGGCCTCGGCCACGGTCACGGCCGTGCCGATGATCGTGGGGACCATGCGGATGGCCAGGGAGAAGGCAAAGGCAGCCTGATACGGGACGCGCAGACGGATGAGGCCCAGGACGATCTCCTCAGTTCGCGTGGCGCTGAGAAAGATGAGGCCTGCGATGATCATGCTATCAATCTTGATGGCGGCGCCGATGCCGTACAGGAGCCCCTCCCAGGTCACGCGCCAGAAAAGCGGTGTGGACCCCCGGGCGAAGACCGACCAGCTCACCGTCGAGATGAGGGCGATGCTGAGCAGCAGGAACCAGATCCGCCGGAGGTTCCCCAGAACCCTCCCGATGGCCCCATAGACCAGGAGAACAGCCAGGAAGGCAAGGAGCGGACCCGGCTGGAAGAAGAGGACCGCGGCCACGAAGCTTCCCAGCAGCAGAAAGAGCTTCGTTCTCGGATCCAGCCGGTGGACCGGGCTGTCCCTGTCCAGGTACAGAAATAGGTTCATCCCCGCTCCCCCGCCCCTCTGCCCCTCTGCCCCTCTGCCGCTGGTACGAGGGAGCCGACAAGTTCCTCCAGCGTGAGGGCCGGGACGCCCAGCCGGTTCCCCACCTGAACCACGGGCGGGGGCGTGAGCCCCAGATCGAACAGGCCCGGCTCGTCCCCGAAAATCTCCCGCGTGGGCCCGTCGCGGACGATGCGCCCGTTCCGCATCAGGATCACGCGCCGGGCATAGGCGGCCGCCACGGCCATGGCGTGCGTGATCATCAGGATGGTGTGACCTGCCCGGTTCAGGCGCTGGATCAGGGCCATCATCCCCAGGAGCTCCCGGTGGTCCAGGCCCGTGGTGGGCTCATCCAGGATGATCACCTCAGTCTTGGTTGCCAGGGTGCTGGCTACCGCGACCCGCTGCCGGCCCCCCTTGGTGAGGACGAAGGGATCCAGATCCCCCGCGCCCGCCAGGCCGACCGCCTCAAGGGCCTCCTCTACCCGCCGGGCGATCTCGCCTTCGGCGAGACCCTGCAGGCGCGGGCCGAACGCCACCTCGTCCCGGATGCGCTCGGCGAAGATCTGGTGATCCGGGTTCTGAAAGACGAGCCCGACGTGCCGGATCAGGCGGGCGAGCAGTTGCCTCCGCAGGCTCTGCCCCGAGAGCCGGATGTCGCCGGCCGTGGGCGTGAGGATGCCGTTCAGGTGTTTCACCAGTGTCGTCTTGCCGCTCCCGTTCTGGCCGAGGATCGCCACGAACTCCCCCCGGCGAATGGCGCAGCTCACCCCGGACAGCGCCTCGGTCCCGTCCGGGTAGCGGTGGGTGAGGCCTTCCACTTCAAGGAGCGCTTCGCCGTCCGCCCGTTCGGCGTCGGCCCGGCGCAGCCGGTCGGCCGTCCCGTTCGCGACGCGCCACCCGGCCGCCCGGATCGCGGCAGCCGCCGCGTCCGCATCCTGCCACCGTCCCGCCAGGCCGAGCGCCGCGGCCAGCCGCGCCAGGGTGAATCCCTTGACGCCGAGTGCGTCGAGCCTGTCGGCTTCGCTCCAGAGTTCCGCGGGCGTTCCGCTTAGGGCCACCCGGCCCCGGTCCAGGACGATGAGGCGATCTGCCCAGCCCATTTCATCCGTCTCGGGATCGATGACCAGGAGCGTGAGGGCGCGCTCCTCGCGAAGGCGCCGGATCGCCTCCCACAGGTCCCGCCTGCCCGCCGGGTCCAGGTCGCTGGTCGGCTCGTCCAGCACCAGCACCTGGGGCTCCAGGGCCAGGACCGAGGCCAGGGCCAGCCGCTGCTTCTGCCCGCCGGAGAGGCCGGCCGGGGCCTTGTGGCGCAGGACCTCCAGCCGCACCAGGCGGAGGCAGCGATCCACCCGCCTCGCAATCTCCGCTCGGGGCACCCCCAGGTTCTCCGGGCCGAAGGCGACCTCCAGCGCCACGTTCGTGGAGAAGAGCTGCGCCTCGAAATCCTGGAACAGGAACCCGACCCGATCTGTGAGGTCACGGGGTCGCAGTCCCTGGATGTCCTGGCCCGCGATGGAGATACGGCCGCGCAGATCGCCCCGGACGAGATGGGGGATGGTACCGTTCAGTGTGCTGGCCAGCGTGGAGCGCCCCGACCCGCTGCGCCCGAGCAGGCCGACCAGTTCCCCCGGACGGATGTGGCACGTGACGTCGGAGAGCGCCGGCTCGGGCGCCGCCCGGTAGCGGAAGGAGACCCCCTCGAGGCGGATCACGTCGCTGGACGCTCTCGCGCGTCTGGCAGGACGGCACACGCAGCTCGCCTGTCAACGCGGGGGAAAGCGGGAAGGAATTCGCGGCGCCGAAGGGCCGCCGTCATGCGAGGAAGCAGCCCAGAAAGAAGAGCAGGAGGAAGGGAATGACGCTCGCCACGACGCCGAGGCTGGCGGCCGCGGTCCCGTATAATCCGGTGGAGATTGCAACCCCGGCCACCAGGCCGCCGATTCCGCCGATCCACATGAGAGAAGCGCCGACCCACGGCCGCGGCGCGCGGGAGATCTCGCCAGGTTCCAGGATCTCCGTCCAGAGGATGTCCCACCGCTTGGCGCGCGGGTACATCAGCCAGAGGAGGAACGGTCCGAGGATGGCGGCGGCGATGAAGTTGTTGAGCGTGATGATGGGGGCCAAGACCCCGAAGGGCACCAGGCCGAACAGATCCACCCCCCAGGCAATGATGACGGCGCACGACACGCTGGCGAGGAACGCTACCAGGAGATACTCGAGAAGCTGCCGGGTCGAGCGGGCATCCAGGGCTTGGCCCGAGGACAGCGGGCCCATCTTGCCCCAGAGCTTGTACGGCACCAGGCCGTAGAAGAAGTTCCCGACGAATCCGAAGATGCTGCCCAGGCCGAGCGTCCCGAAGAAATCGCCGATGAGATTCCCAAAGGCCGACCCCCACGCCCCGGCCGGCCCGAAGAGCAGGCTGAACACGACCGGAACGACATTGGCGGGGCGAACCTCGGTGAAGCCGGGGATGAGAGGGACGCCTTTCAGCGGGATCAGAATCGCGGCATACACCGCCGCGGTGAGGGCGACGAGGACGACCATTTTCGTGTGGCGCCACATCGTGAGGACTTCACGCATCGGCTCGCTCGCTTCGCGCCCCCTCGATTCGTCGAGGGGCAGGCTATCCAGAGCCTCCAGGCGTGTCAAGGTGAATCACGCGACGGTGAGCGTGCATCTCGCCGTCGCGTGTCGTGAAACGTAAGGCGTGAGGGCGTCAGGGGATCCCCTCACCCCTGCCGCCTTACGGGACACACTGGCTTCTCCCGGTGCGAGCGAGTGCTCGATTGAACAGGCTTTGCCCTTGCGCGAGGCTGCCGTGGACGGATAGAATGCCCGCGCATTCATCGGGGGGCAACACGAAGCAGGAAGGCCGTCGAGACGGGCCGGACGGACTCGGGTGCTCGTAGGCCTTCGGGGCACAAGGAGATCGTCGCATGGCGGACTGCATCTTCTGCACAATCGCTGCGAGCAAGGTGAAGGCGCACGCGGTCTACGAGAACGAGAGCGTCCTGGCCTTCCTGGACATCCATCCCGCGTCGCGGGGCCACACCATGGTCATCCCGAAGGTGCATGCCGAACGGTTGGACCGCCTCGAGGATCGGCACGTGGGTCCCCTGTTCACCGGCGTGAAGACCGTGATGGGCATCCTGGAGAAGGCGCTGAGGCCCGACGGGCTGAATGTCGGATGGAACCACGGCTGGGCCGCGGGCCAACACGTGAACCATCTGCACGTCCACCTCATCCCCCGTTACGGGGGCGATGGGGGCGGCGGCATCCAGTCCCTGATCCGGAGTTCGGTGAAAGAGGATCTGGCCAGCGTCGCCGATCAGATCCGGGCCGCGGCCCGATAGTGCAGTGGCTTAGCCCTAATCCGAAATTCTCAACCGCCAAGGCGCCATGAACGCCATGTGAAATGGCCTATCTGGGGGAAACGAACGAAGCTGCTGACGGCCCCAGAAATCGGTTATCCCGTTCTTCGGAGAAAGGATCGGAACCTCCCATCTTTGGCGGCCTTGGCGTCATGGCGGTTCAAGTGTTTTTTCGGATCAAGGTTAGAAATTCGCACCATACGCCGGTGCCCCCGAGGCCGCCAAGCAGGCCAACGCCGGGCAGGTCCTTCCCAGCGGCGCGGTCTTGACCTGGGAGGTCTACCGGGCGAAACTGGCCGATGAGGGCGAGCCGGTCAGGAACGCCAACGGGCGCGTTGTCAAAGGTGAGCGGACCGACATGGGATTCAGAACTCTCGGGCTGATTCTTACCATCGCCCTTGGCGCTCTCTCGGCGCCGCTGGCATCCGAGGCACAGCAGGCCAAGCGCGTCTTCCGGGTCGGGGTGCTCCACACCGCCTATTTCCAAAACATCCCAGTCGTGGAGGGCCTCAAGGCAGGGCTCAAGGCCGAGGGTCTCGAGGAAGGTCGCGACCTGACCTTCGACATTCGCTTCACGCGGGGAAACGTCCAGGCGGCGCCGGCCACAGCGGCGGCCCTCGCCAAGGAGGGTCCGGACCTCATCTTCGCGGATTCCGAGGAGGCCACGCGAGCCGCCAAGGCGGCCACCCAGACGATTCCCATCGTCTTCACCCAGGTGGGCGATCCCGTGGCCGCCCGCATCGTGAAAGAGATCGCCCATCCAGGCGGCAACGTCACCGGGGTGTCGAGCCTGGCCACGGACCTCGCGCCCAAACGGCTAGAGATCTTGAAGGCAATCTTCCCCACAGTGCGCCGGGTATGGGCCGTGTATTACGCGAACGAAGACTCGTCCCTGGCGGCCGCTCGCAAGGCCCAGGAGGTCGCCCCGCTGCTGAAGCTGGAGGTGGTGGTTCGTCCGGTGCGCACGCCTGAGGAGCTTGTCACCCATCTCAAGGGCCTCCGCCCGGGCGATGGGTTGCTCGCCCCGCCGACGGTGACCATGAACATCCCCGGCGTGATCCTGGACCTGGAGTTGGGGGCCAGGTGGCCGGCCGTCTTCAATACTGCCTTCTGGGTCCAGAGTGGCGCCGTGGTGTCATACGGCTCCAACAGCTACGCTGACGGCTTCCAGGCCGCGCGGCTCGTCGCCAAGATCCTCCGGGGGGCACGGCCCCAGGATCTCCCCGTCGAAGGCGCCAACAAGATCGAGCTCGCCATCAACCTGAAGACCGCCAAGAGCCTGGGAGTCGCCATCCCCCGGGAACTCCTCGCCCGGGCGGACCAGTTGATCCAATGACCCGGAACCACGGCCTGAATCGAATCTCACGACGTGACGAAGGCGGCTCGCTGAAGTAGGAATTTCCTCGCTCCAGGCTGTGAGTGCGTATCGGCTGCCCCGCGGGTGAATGCCACGGGTTCGTTCGTGGGCTATGGGATTTCGAAAGAGGAGGGGGACATGCGCGAGAGGGGTCTGTTCGTTCTCGGAATTCTTCTGGCCGTGGTTGCCGGCCTGATCCTCGCCGGGCCGGCGAGCGCCCTTGAGGTCGGGCAGAAGGCCCCGAACTTCACGCTGACCGCCCCGGGCGGGAAACAGGTGAAACTGGCCGACCTGCTCGGCAAGGGCCCGGTGGTGGTCTATACCTTCATTCAGGCTTTCTCCGCGACCTGAACGGCGGAAATCAGCGGCTTCGAGGTGAACCTTTCCCAGTTCGAAGCCGCCAACGCCCAGGTGGTGGGCGTCAGTGCTGATATCCCGGAGACGCTGGAGGCCTTCACCAAGACCAACAACATCAAACACCTGCTTCTGTCTGACTTTGACCGCAAGATGCTCCCGGCGTACGGGGCCATGGTGACGGATGAAAAGAGCCCAATCTACCGATATGCCAAGAGGGCGTATTTCATCCTGGACCGCCGGGGCATCGTGCGGTGGGTACGGGTCCAGGCCAACCCCCTGGACCTGCTCAAGGCGGAGGATGTCCTGAAAGCCCTCAAGGCGTCTGGGGCAGGGGCATGATTCGACGTCTCGCAGTTACGAGCCTGGTAGCGATGCTCCTTGTAACCCCGGCCGCGGGAGCCGGGCCGGACTTCGCGGCGTTGCAGGTCCAGCCCTATGATCCTCCGAAGCCCGCGCCCGCCTTCGCGCTGCCGGATCTTCAGGGGAAGACGGTCCGCCTGGCGGACTTGCGGGGCAAGGTAGTCCTGCTCTTCTTCTGGGCCACCTGGTGACCGGACTGCCGGGAGGAGTTGCCTTCCGTCAACAAGCTCTACACCGAATTCAAGAAACGAGGACTCGAGGTTTTGCTGATCAACTTCCGGGAAGGTCCCGAACTGGTCAGGCGGACCGTCCGGGAGCGGGGCTACGTCGCCCCGGTCCTGCTCGATCAAAGCGGGGACGTGACCGGGAAGGCGTACGGCGTCTGGGGACCACCCACCGCCTATCTCGTCAACCGGCGCGGGCAACTCGTTGGACGGCTGTCGGGGCCGCGTGACTGGAGCACCCCAGCGGCCCGCCAGTTCATCCAGGCGCTCCTCGAAGCGGATGCGAAGCCCTGAGGAAAAAAATTAACCGCCAAGACGCCATGGTCGCCATGGGGTGGCAATCAGGGTTTCCAGATCGCCCGATTGCCAGATTGCCCAGTCGCCAGCGAATCTTGCCCGCCTACGGCGGATTGGCGTCTTGGCGGTTGGACGTAACTGTTCGGCTTCACGCGCCTCGGTCAATCGTCCAGTCGAGATGCGCCCAGATCACCCGCGAGTAGCGGAAGATGGGCGGGGCCAGAGGTAGGAACAGCGGAACGGTCGCGGCTAGGATCTTGAGACCGGACCAGTCCGGCAGGAGCCAGTGGACCAGCACAGCCAGCAGCACCAGAATCGGCACCGCCAGGGCATAGCTCACGTACATGGCTCCCACGAAATATCCCGGTTCCCGCTCGAAGGTATGGCGGCAGACCGGACAGGCGGCATACATCCTGACCCACCCCCTGAACATTCGCCCGCGGTGACACCGGGGGCATCGCTGGCGCGCCACCGACACGATCGTCTCGAGGAATCCGACGGGGAACGGCACGCTCGCACCTCATCTGGACCTGGGATTGGATCTTCCTCACCGGGGATAGCACGCCCTCCCACCCCAGTCAAGCGACCGGGCTGGCAAAGGGAAACATCGCCACGCGGGGTCTCCCCGACCGATCCGGCGCGCCCATCTCCCGCCTGGATTGCTGTCGAGGACACTCGTGGCAAAGGAATCGATCCTGACTGGCTTGACCGGTGCGGCTCGTGGAAATCCCCTTGACATACGGGAGTCGGCAGGTGTAGATACAGCCTGTCGTTCCACTGCGTCCGAAAGGTGCCACCGCGGAAGTAGCTTGGCGCGGAAGCAAATAGTCGCTCCCAAACCTCCCCTGCCACGGGGAGGTTTTCCTCTCTCCACCACGTCCCCGAAAGGGTCATCGCCATGCAGGCCGGTCGACCCGCCGGTGCCGCACGCATATCTCGAGTACCCGGTTGCTCCCGTCGAATATCCGTGTCGCTTCTCGAAGCCGTTTGGCTCGCGCGCGGCGACCGCTGCCCCCCGCAGGGAGGCCAGGGGTAGGCCAGCGAAGGCCAGCAGAAGGGAGGTCGCAATGGCAAAAGTCCTGGTGATCCATCCGGAGCGATGTACGGCCTGTCGGGCATGCGAACTCGCCTGCTCCATGAAGCACTATGGCGAGTTCAACCCCAGCCGCTCCCGCATCCAGGTCAACATCTTCCTGGAGGAGGCCCTGTACATCCCCACCACCTGCACCCAGTGCGACCAGGCCTGGTGCGCGAAGATCTGCCCGACCAACGCCATCGTCCGGGATCAGGCCACCATGGCGTACAAGGTCCTGGACGATAAGTGCGTGGGCTGCAAGATGTGCGTCCTGGCCTGCCCCTTCGGCAGCATCGTCCTCTTCCCGGAGAAGGGCAAGGCGGAGAAGTGCGACCACTGCCTGTCCATTGACGGGGACCCGGAGTGCGTGAAGTTCTGCACCCCCAAGGCCCTGGAGTATCTGGACGAGGACAACGAGGTGCGGATGCGGCAGATGGCCACGGCCCTGAAGCTCAAAGAGACCTATAAGGAGGTGACGGTCTGATGGGCGGCTTGCACGGGCAGATCCTTCGCGTGAACCTCTCCAAGGGGACCTGCAAGAAGGAAAAGCTCGATCCAAAGCTGGCCCGCGCCTACATCGGCGGGCGCGGCCTGGGAACCAAGATCCTGAGTGACGAGATCAACCCCACGGTGGACCCGCTGAGCCCGAACAACAAGCTGCTCATGGCCACCGGTCCGCTCACGGGAACGAATGCGTCCACCGGCGGCCGCTACATGGTGATCACGAAGTCGCCCCTCACGGGGGCTGTCGCCTGCAGCAACTCGGGCGGCTACATCGGGGCCGAGATCAAGTTCTGCGGCTACGACCTGATCATCTTCGAAGGGCGGGCCAAGACGCCGGTGTACCTGTGGCTCAACAACGACAAGGTGGAGATTCGCCCGGCCGACAAGGTCTGGGGAAAGACCACCCACGAGACGGAGGATCGGCTGAAGGCCGAGACCCACGAGGAGGCCAAAGTCTGCTCCATCGGCCCGGCCGGGGAAAAGCTGGCCCTGACGGCCTGCGTGATGAATGACAAGCACCGGGCGGCCGGCCGGTCCGGCGTGGGGGCGGTCATGGGCTCCAAGAACCTCAAGGCCGTGGTGGCCAAGGGGTTCCAGTCGGTCACGGTGGCCCGGCCCAAGGAGTTCATGGCCGCGTGCCTATCGGTGGTCAAGAAGCTGGCGGAGTCGCCGGTCGCGGGCGGCGGCCTGCCCAAGTACGGGACGCCCATCCTGGTGAACGTGATCAACGCCCACGGGTTCCTGCCCACGCGGAACTTCCAGCAGGGCCAGTTCGAGGGCGCCGACAAGGTGAGCGGCGAGACCATCGCCGACACGATCCTGATCAGGAACAAGGGTTGCTTCGCCTGCACCATCGCCTGCGCGCGGGTGACCGAGGTGAAGGAGGGGAAGTACAAGGGCGCCGGCGAGGGCCCCGAGTACGAGAGCGACTGGGCCCTGGGCATCGCCACCGGGGTGAGTGATCTCGCCGCCGTCACCAAGGCCAACTACCTTTGTAACGAGCTGGGAATGGACACCATCGAGGCGGGGGTGGCAGTTGCAACAGCTATGGAATTGTACGAGAGGGGCTACATCCCGCAGTCGGACATCGGTCGTCCCCTCCGCTTCGGCGATGGCGATGCCCTGGTCTGGCTCATCGAGGAGATGGGGTACCGCCGGGGCTTCGGCGAGCTGGTGGCCCAGGGCGGCTACCGGGTGGCGGAGAAGTACGGGCACCCCGAGTTGTTCATGGGGGTGAAGAAGCAGGCCTTCCCCGCCTACGACGGGCGCGGGGCCCAGGGCATGGCGCTGGGCTACGCCACCGCTAACCGGGGCGCCTGCCACCTGCGGGGCTACACGATCTCCGTCGAGGTATTCGGCATCCCCAAGAAGATGGACCCCTTCGCCACTCAGGGCAAGGCCGAGGTCTCGAAGCTCTTCCAGGATGTGACGGCCTTCGTGGACTCCACCGGCATCTGCCTGTTCACCACCTTCGGCATCGGGGCCGAGGACATCCACCCGATGCTGGAGCACGCCACGGGCGCCGGCTACACCCTCGAAGAATGCCTGAAGATCGGCGAACGCATCTGGAACCTGGAGCGGCTGTTCAACCTGAAGGCGGGCCTCACGGGCAAGGACGACACCCTGCCCCCCCGGATCCTGCGCGAGGGGATCCCTGAGGGACCGGCCAAGGGCATGGTGGCGAAGCTCCCCGAAATGCTGCCGGAGTACTACAAGCTGCGTGGATGGGATGGGAGCGGAGTGCCCGGCAAGGCGAAGCTGAAGGAACTCGCCCTCGCGTAAGACACGTGCGGAAGTGCTGCGGTTCTGCTGTGCTGCAGTTCCGGGTAGCGGCAGCACGGCAGCACGCCTTTCGATGGCGGTTGTTGAATTTCTGGGCGAGCTGCGGAAGGCGGCCGGCCGGTCCACGCTGGACCTCGAGGCCGAGACGGTGGCAGGCCTCCTGGCCGCCATCGGCCGGGCGATCGGGCCGGGCTTCGCCAGCCTGCTCTTCAGGGACGGCGGTCTCCAACCCGACGTGGAGGTGCTGGTCAACGGCCGGAACATTCAATTCCTGAACCTGTTCGAGACTCCCCTGCGGGCGACGGACCAGGTCACGATCTTCTACAGCGGGGTCCGGGGGTTCCCGGGCGGATAGCGTCCGCGGGCAGCCGCGGACGCAGGTATCGGGGACCGGGGGTTGGGGGTTAGGGTGTCGGGCCCCAGTCCCCAGCCCCTAGCCCCTGACCCCCGTAGTTAGATGGCTGAAGGCTTCAGAGCGAAGGACGACGACATGGCCAAAGCGGCGAAGAAGCACCACGTGATCATCGGGGCCAGCGCGGCGGGGTTGGCGGCGCTGGAGGCAATCCGGGAAGCGGACAAGGCATGCGCCATCACGGTCGTGTCCAAGGAGAAGGGGCCGCTCTATTCCCGGGTGGGGCTCACTCACTTCCTGGACGGCACCGTGAGGGTCCCCGGGATGACCATGCGGGGGCCGGAATACGCCAAGGCGATGAACGCCACGATCCTGACCGGCGTGGCGGCCGTTCACGTGGACCCCAAGGCGCGGACGGTGAAGCTGTCCAACCGGAAGACGCTGAAGTACGACACCCTCCTGGTGGCCAGCGGGTCCTCGGCCGTGGTGTTGCCCATCCCGGGGGCGAATCTCCGCGGGGTCTACCCCTGCATCACGCGGCAGGACTCCATCAACATTGACCGGGTCATCCCGAAGGTGCGGCAGGCGGCGGTGATCGGCGCCGGGCTCATCGGGATCCAGGCGGTGGACGCCCTGGCCAAGCGCAAGAAAAAGGTCGCGGCCATCGAGATGATGCCGCACGTGATGCCCGCCATGGTGGACCCGACCGGCGCCAAGCTCTTCGAGGACCTGCTGCGGGCGCAGGGCCACACGGTCTGCACCGGCCTGCGGGCCGCGGAGATCCTCGGCAAGGCCGGGCGAGTCGCCGGGGTCAAGCTGGAGAAGGGGGAGGTCATCCCCTGCCAGTTGCTGGTCATGGCGGCCGGCGTCCGGCCCAACCTGGAGTTCCTGGAAGGGACGCGGATCCAGAAGAAACAGGGCCTGCTGGTGGACGCGCACCAGCAGACCAGCATCAAGGGGATCTACGCCGCCGGCGACGTGGCCGAGACCACCGACATGCTCTCGGGCCAGCGTGTGGTGATCGCCATCTGGCCCGAGGCCCTCAACCAGGGGCGCATCGCGGGCCTGAACATGGCGGGGGTCCGGACCAGGTACGAGGGCTCCATGGCCATGAACGTGACCTCGGTGCTGGGCCTGCCCATCGCCTCGCTGGGCCTCTGGCAGGTGACGGACACCACCGAGTATCAGATCCACAGCAGCCTCCACGAGGTCAAGCGCGTCTATCGCAAGCTGGTCTTCAAGGATGGCAGGCTGGTGGGCGCGGTCCTGGTGGGTCCCCACGTGAACACGGAGGCGGGGGTCCTGCACAATTTCATCCGGAGCCGCCAGTCCTTCACGGTGACGCAGGACCAGTTGGTGGCCGGGCCCATCTTCTGGGGGCGCGTCCTGCGTGATAACATGTTCGCTGGCGCCACCGGGCGTCCCGTCGCCTTGGCGGCTGGTGCGTAACCCAAAGGAGACGCCGAACCGCCGGTACCAACGGCATGGCCGTTGGTGCGCCAAGGGTCGCATCTGGCAATCAGGCAATCCGGCAATTTGGCAATCCGGAGATCCAAGTTGCCCGATTGCCTAGTTGCCCGGTTGCCGCATTGCCTTGGCGCTCCGGGTACCCAGCGCTAGCGCTGGGTGACCTTGGCGGTTGATCCTTCCATGAAGATCGAGATCGCCCTTTTCGCAACGTTGTCGAAATATCTGCCACCCGGCGCCCAGAATCGGCGGGCGGCCATCGAGGTCAAAGACGGCGCCACGGTGCGGGACGTCTTGGACCAGTTGGGGGTTCCGGCGGAGCTTCCCAACATTCTGCTGGTGAACGGGCGGCAGGCCCCCGAGGGAACCGTCCTCAAGGATGGTGAGACGTTGTCGGTCTTTCCCCCGCTCGCCGGTGGTTCCCCATCGGCCGGGCCTCCACTCGTCGGCAATGTGAGCCGACCCAGACTCCTCATCTGTCCCGCGTAGACACTCTGGATCCAACCGCACCCCACCACATCGCGGGGGGCGGATTTCTCTTGCCGTGGAGAGGCCATGCCCCTCCGGTTGGGCGTGATCGCCGACGACCTCACGGGTGCCAACGACACCGGGGTGCAGTTTGCCCGACAGGGCGCCCGGACCATCGTCCCACTGGACTGGCACGACCTGGGATCGCTGGGCGGGCGCGCCGATGTCCTGGTGCTCTCTACCAACAGCCGGGGGCTTCCCCCCGGCGCCGCCGCGCAGCGGGCCAAGGTGGCAGCCCAGGCCCTGCGGAAGGCCCGCGTCCCCGCCATCTACAAGAAGATCGACTCGACCTTCCGGGGAAACGTCGGGGTCGAGCTGGATGCGATTCTGGAGGTCTATCCGGCGTCCCTGGTCCTCATCGCACCGTCGTTCCCGCCGGCCGACCGCGCCGTCCTCGACGGGACCCTGACCGTCGGCGGCATCCCGGTCCACCGGACTGCCATCGGTCACGACCCGGTCGCCCCGGTTCGCCAGTCGCACCTGCCGACCCTCTTGCGAGGGCAGACCCGGCGGAGGATCCACCACCTTCCCCTCCAGGCGCTGCGGGCCCCCTGGCCCCGGGCCGCCCGGAGCCTCCAGGCCTGGTACTCGTCCAATGGGGGCCTGGTGGTAGCCGACGCCGTCACGGCGAACGATCTGCGTCGGTTGGCCAGGCTCATCACCGAGGGGGGTCTGCTCGGTGTGGTGGCCGGATCAGCCGGTCTCGCGGCCTCGCTCAGCCAAACGATGCCCTGGCGACGTCGGCCGCTCGGCCGGCCCACCCCAGCGGAGCATCCGATCCTCCTGGTGGTGGGGTCACCCAACCCTACGAGTCTTGCGCAGGTCGCCGCCGTCGAGCGCCGGGGATCCGCGGCCGTGATCCGCGGGGAGATCCAGGATGTCCTGGCCGGCCCGGAGCGATTCCGGAGGGAGCTGGAACGGGTGCTGAGCAAGACCACTGCGGAGCTCTGTGCCGGGCGGGATGCCATGATCACGCTGGCCCATGGATCTGCCGGTGGGCGGGGTCTCGCCCGCCGGAGAACCTCCGGTCGGGGAGCGCGGCCGGCCGTCCTCTCGCCTTCCGCCAGCGCCACCCTCAGCGAGTTCCTGGGACGCTGGGCGCGGGACGTGGCGCGCGCCACCCGCCTGGGCGGGCTGGTCCTCTGCGGCGGGGACATCGCCGTCGCCACCTGCCGGGCGCTGGGCGCGGACGGCATCATCCTGGGCGGCGAGGTGGAGGCAGGCGTCCCCTGGGGGCGCCTGGTCGGGGGCGAACGCCCCACCCTCCCGGTGATCACCAAGGCCGGCGGCTTCGGCACGCCGGACGTCTTCCGCGCCGCCCTTCGCTTCCTGCACCGCCGCCGCACCCGCTGATCCCGAACATTTCACCGCCAAGCACGCCAAGAACGCAAACACTCGCCAGTCCGGAAGGGGACCAGGCGTTACAAGTAATATTTCTCCGCCAACATCATCGGCCCGACCACTACGAATGGGCCGTACCAAGATACTTGACGTATAATGCATCGTCCCCTTCGCCAGTATTTATCTTGTCCCTCTAGTCTTCTATAGGAAAGCAAGTGCCAATACAGGTCAGCTTATAGAGTTGTTGCGGAGGACACGCCGCGCGGCCGAGCGGCCGATCCGTTGGACACACCCTCAAGGAGGATAACCATGGCGTTCACATTGCAGATTAATGAAAAGGCTCCGGATTTCAAGGTGCCGGCAACAGATGGAAAAGTCTATAGTCTGGCCGACTTTGCCAAGTCCAAAGTGCTGGTGGTGTTCTTTACCTGCAACCATTGCCCGTTCGTACTTGGATCTGATGAAGTGACCCGGACGACGGTCGAGTGCTTCAGGGGAAAGGGGGTTGCGTTTATCGGCATCAACTCGAACAGTGAGACCACCCAGCCGACCGACGATTTTGCCCATATGGTGGAGCGCATGAAGACGCATCACTTTCCATGGGTCTATGCCCGAGACAAGTCCCAGCAAGCGGCGAGGGCCTATGGGGCGCTCCGAACACCACATTTCTACGTGTTCGATCAAGATCGAAAGCTCGTGTACACGGGCCGTGGCGTGGATAACCCGCGCAATGCGGCCGAGATGACCATTAATGATCTTGACCGGGCGCTGGAGGAGCTTCTGCCGGGGAAACCGGTGAGCACGCCGGTCACCAATCCCATCGGCTGTAATGTCAAGTGGGAGGGTAAGGATGCGCGCTGGATGCCGCCGGAAGCGTGCGATCTCGTCTAGCGTCCTGCCCCGGAGATCCGCTGACGATCTCGCGCAGCCGCCGCGAGGATCTGGTCCTGCGCCAGGTGCATTCGCATTCGGCCCGGACGGATCATCTGGGCCACAGCCAGCATTGGAAAGCGTCAACGCTTGTGGCACCGTTATGCCTTACCACCGCACGTCCGGCAAGGTTCTGCGTTCAGAGCGGCACGATGACGGTGGAGGTCACCGCGCAGCCCGGAAGGGGCAGTCTTGACAGGAGGGACGCATGGACTTGGGGATCGCGGGACGGGTAGCGATCGTCACCGGCGCGAGCCGCGGGATCGGCCGGGCCGTGGCCGAGCGCCTGTGCCGTGAGGGCGCCAGTGTCGCGCTGTGCGCGCGGAACCGGGAATCGCTCGCGGAGGCGCAGCGCGCGCTCGAGGCCCTCGGTGGTGGGCGGGTCCTGACGGTCGAGGCGGATCTGACGGAGCCGGCCGCGGCCGGGCGCGTGGTGGAGGCGACGGCGGCGGCCTGGGGCCGGATTGATATCCTCGTGAACAATGCCGGGGCCGCGCGGGGGATCCCCTTTGACGAGTTGACGCAAGACCTCTGGCTGGAGAACTTGCAGCTCAAGCTCTTCGGCTACCTCCGCATGGCCCGGCTGGTCCTCCCGCATCTGCGGCGGAACGCGTGGGGGCGCATTGTGAACGTCGCCGGGGTGGCGGGACTCCAGCCGAGCCCGCTATCTATGCCGATCGGCCTGAACAACGCCGGCATCCTGAACGTCATGAAGGCGTTGGCCGATGGGGAGGCGGCTCACAACATTCTGGTGACAACCGTCTGCCCCGGACCGATCCTGACGGAGCGGCAAACGCGACTGCTCCAGGATGTCGCGCGGACCCAAGGGATCAGTCTCGAAGCGGCGCAGAGCGAAGCCACCAGCGCGATTCCGTTGCGGCGGATGGGCCGACCGGAGGAGGTGGCCGACGTGGTGGCCTTCCTTGCGTCAGAGCGAGCGAGCTACATCACCGGCAGCCTGGTGATCGTGGACGGTGGTCTTCACCGTGCGATGATCTGACTCCGCAAGAACCGTGTCCCGCAAAGCCTCCGTCCGTCCTCCCCTTGTGCTTCCTCCCCAGCGTCGGATTAGAATCCAATGCTTCCCGTTGAATCGCACCCCAGAGTAGGGGAAACCCGCCCTCCCTGCAAGACATCGAGCCGCACAATTAATATTTCTCTGCCGACACCATCGGCCCGACCACCACGAATGCGCCGCACAAAGATATATGACGTATAATGCAACGTCCCCTTCCTACGGCAGCCGCAACGTCCAACAGGGAATGGAGAGGAACAGCGGCTTTCGCTGGCGAGGGAAGGGTCGCGGGACGGACTACACCTTCGTGCCGGAGATCATCACGTACCAGTGATTGAGATACGGCTGGCCGTCCAGTTCGCGCAGGTTCAAGACCGCCCGCTGCTCGGGGGTCAAGCCATCGAGTGCCTCGTGGATTCTCCGAACATTCTCCGGCGACACGTCTGCGGTGAACGCCGTCAGCGGGCGGTGCTTCACATAGGGTTGGAGCGCTTCCACCGCAAAGCCGTGGTCTTCGAGTAGCCGCTGCCATTCGCTCGGACGGTACTCGCGCACGTGCGACTCGTCGTGATAGCGATCGAGACGGTTCATGCAGTCGTCCACGAAGTCATCTTCGGGCACGCTCCGGTCGTCAATCACGAGTCGGCCGCCAACCCGCAGCACCCGGTGTATTTCGCTCAGGGCCTGGCCGATCCGAGAAAAGTGGTGGGCGGCACGGCGGCAGGCGACCAGGTGGAAGATCTCCTTGGCAAACGGCAGATCGTGAACGTCGGCCAGCTCGAAGGCGACATTCGAAATGCCCCGGGCCGCGCCAAGCCGCTTCGACTCTGCCAGCATCTCCGGGGTCAGGTCAATCCCGATGACGGCGCGTACATGGCTCGCGAGCGCGAAGGCGGTATGTCCCGTCCCGGTCGCGACGTCCAGAACCAGCCAGTCCCGTTGGGGGGCGGCCAGCTCCACGACGCGGGCCAGGACCTGGGGATCGGTGTGTGCGGCACTGGTCGTGTACCGTGAGGCCCGCTGCCCGAAGATCCGCTTCGCTTCTTCCTCGGCTCTCTTCATCGGTCCTCCAAGGCTTCTCCCCGCTCAAATCCTTCATGGCGCCGGTTCGTGATCTCCTGACGTCTCAGCGCCGTGTGGGATTTGGAAGAAGTGGCTCCCCTTCGTGTGAGGTTGTCGGTCGCGGGCAGGAACGGCCTCATCTTAGGAGAGTCGTCCCGATTTTTCAACCACAGCATCCCTGGACGCCACCCGGAAAGCCTCCCCAATCGGAACGAGACGGATGATGGCCCCGCGGCGAACGGCTTTCCTCCGAGTCGCTTGACCAACGCCGCTCTCCGAGACTTTCCGCTTGACACGGCCGTGCGCTTTCGTGCATGTTGCATTCAACATTCAATATGCGAGATGGTGGTCCCTCCTCCTGCCCCAACCTGGGAGACGCCATGCCGCCAGCCACAAAGGCCCTCAGCCCCCGGCGGGCAGCTCGCCCCACGGCACCCCACTCCCTCCGCATCGAACACGAGAACCTCGACGACAAGATCTACGCCCGTCTCAAGGCCCTGATCGCGGAGCGCCGCATGCTCCCGGGCGAGCGGATCCTGCAGGACCGTCTGGCCCGCGAGATGGGCGTCAGCCGGACCCCCCTGGTGAACGCCCTGAAGCGGCTGGCCCAGGAGCGGCTCGTCGAGTGGGTGTCCCGGCGGGGCATCTACGTCAAGCGGTTCACCAAGCGGGAGATGGCCCGGCTCTTCGAGGTCCGGGAGGTGCTGGAGGGGCTGGCGGCCCGCCTCGCGGCTCCGCGAATTGACCGGGACGAGGTGGATCGCCTCGCGGAAATGTTTCGCGGCCTGGATGTCACGCCGACCCCGGCCGCGATCCGCCGCTACGTCGAGCGGGACCGCCATTTCCACTGGCGCCTGGTGGAGATCGCGGGGAACAAGCAACTTGCCCACGCCATGGATTCGGTGAACATGATGTTCTTCGCCTACCAGGACGGGCTGGTCCGGCCCGCGGCGGAGACCATCCAGGAGCACTGGGCCATCCTGGAGGCCCTCCGCCGGAAAGATCCCGACGCCAGCGAGGCGGCCATGCGACTGCACATCCGGCGGTCGGTGGAGCAACTGGAGAAGGAGGCGGAGGCCGAGGAAGCGCAGGCGGAATGACGGCGGTTGGATCACACTGGCGAGGGGGTGAGAGAATCAGGTGGCACAGGCAGGGGGACGGCACCACGAGGGGTCGAGTCCCCCGGGTGGCCGGGCATCTCTCGACCGGAAGCATTTCCGGCGCTGAGGGCGGCGCGGCCCGGTGACAGAGACCGGGTTCTCATTGGCCCGGGGAGGGAGGATGGCATCATGGGTGAGCGGCGACGTGGAAACAGTGGAAGGCGGTGGACATCGGTTCCCCGGCGGACGTTCCTGAAGGCGGCCGCCGCATCGGCAGGGGCAGCGGCGCTGGGCGGGATTCCAGGCATCCTGGCTGCGGGGCAGGCGCCGGCCTATCCCAAGGGGACAAAGCTACACCTCCTCCAGTGGCTGAACTTCGTGCCCGCGGGGGACAAGGTCTTCCTGGCGCAGGTGGAGGAGTTCGCCAGGCAGATGGCCGTCGAGGTCCAGGTCGAGCGGATCGGCATGAACGACGTCCGCACCCGGACCACGGCCGCCATCGAGGCGAAGTCCGGACCCGACATCATCCTCATCCCGAACAACCTCCCCCACCTGTTCGGCGACGGGTTAGCGGACGTGAGTGACGTGGCAGAGGCCATCGGCAAGGACCAGGGCGGTTACTACGACCTGCCGCGGGCGAACGCCTCCTCCGGCAGACACTGGATCGCCGTGCCCCAGTTCGTCTACTCCTGGGGGTGGAATTACCGGGAGGACTGGCTCAAGGAGGCCGGGATCACGAAGTTCCCGGAGACCTGGGAGGAATTCCGGGAGATGGGGAAGAAGCTGAAGGCCATGGGCCGGCCCATCGGGCAGGCGTTCGGCCACAGCGAGAACGACCCCAACAACTACGTCTATCCTCTGGTCTGGGGCTTCGGTGGATACGAGGTGGAGAAGGACGGCAAGACGGTCGTCCTGGACAAGAAAGGGGCCCTGGAGGCGATCAAGTACAACACCGCCCTGTGGAAGGAGGCCCTCGACGAAACCGGCCTCTCCTGGGACGACGCGAGCAACAACCGGGCCTTCCTGGCGGGGAGCATGTCGGTGACGGGAAACTCCCCCAGCATCTACTTCGTGGCCCGGGAGAAATTCCCGGAGGTCTTCAAGGTCATCAACCACGCGCCCATGCCCAAGGGGCCGGCCGGCCGCTTCTACCAGCTCCCCACCCTGAGCAGCGCGGTCATGAAGTACTCCAAGAACCAGAAGCTGGCCAAGGAGTTCATCCGCTGGTACATGGCCAAGGAGCAGTACGGCAAATGGTTCGAGGTGATGGAGACCTTCGCCATCCCGCCGACCAAGGTGTGGTACGATCATCCCGTGTGGACCAAGGACCCCAAGCTCACCGTGTTCCGCGACGTGATCAAGGACGCCCGGCAGATCGGCTACGCCGGGCCTCCGGGCCGCAAGGCCTCCGAGGCGCTGGCCAAGTACATCATCGTGGACATGTTCGTGAAGGCGATCCAGGGGGACAAACCGGAGGTCGCCCTGAAGTGGGCCACCGACGAGCTCAAGAAGATCTACGGCGTCTGAGGGGACACCTCGCCGGCCCGGGGTCCCCACAGGGGCCCGGGCCGGCGCACGCCTGCCTCTGAGGAAATCTTCCCGGAGGATGCCGGGGGAGGCCGGCGAGGCGGCAGCGCAGGAGCACCGGGGATTCTTGGGACCTCGAGAAGGAGGAGGGCATCATGGGTGGAGAGCGACGCAAGCATGACGGGGAACGCTGGACGTCTATTCCCCGACGCACGTTCCTGAAGACCGCAGCCGCATCGGCGGGGGCGGCGGCCCTGGGCGGGATCCCGGGCATCCTCGCCGCGGGAGAGGCGCCGGCGTACCCCAAGGGAACGAAGTTGCACCTCTTGACCCGGCTGAATTTCTTTCCCACTGCCGACAAGATTTTCCTGGCCCAGGCCGAGGAATTCGGCAAGCAGATGGGGGTCGAGGTCATGGTCGAGCGCATCGGCCAGAACGACATCGTCACCCGGACGACGGCCGCAATCGTGTCGGGATCGGGCGCGGACATCATCATCCTCCACAACAACTTCCCCCACCTCGTCGCCGACGGCCTGGCCGACGTGAGCGATGTCGCCGAGGCGATCGGCAAGGCGCAGGGGGAGTACTTCGACTTGTTCCGCGCGGATGCCTATGTCGGGAACCGATGGCTCGGCGTCCCCCATGTCGCCCTCTCCACTGCCATGAATTACCGGGAGGATTGGCTGAAGGAAGCGGGGGTCACCAAGTTCCCGGACACCTGGGAAGAGCTCCGGGAAGTCGGGAAGAAGCTCAAATCCATGGGGCATCCGGTCGGCCAGGCCTTCGGGCACAGCGAGAACGATCCCAACACGTACAGCTATTCACTGATGTGGAGTTACGGCGGGTACGAGGTGGAGAAGGACGGGAAGACCGTCGTCTTGGACAAGAAGGGGACCCTGGAGGCCATCAAGCTCAATACCGCCATGTGGAAGGATGCCCTCGACGAGGGCGGCCTCTCCTGGGACGACTCCAGCAACAACCGCGCCTTCCTCGCCGGGAGTATCTCTGTCACCACCAACGGTGCCAGCATCTATTTCCAGGCCCGGGACAAGTTCCCGGACATCTACAAGGTGATGAACCACGCCGCCCATCCCAGGGGGCCGGCCGGCCGTTTCTATCATCTGCCGGTCCATAGTAGCTCGGTGATGAAGTACTCCAAGAATCAGAAGCTGGCCAAGGAGTTCATCCGCTATTACATGGACAAGGAGCAGTACAACAAGTGGTTCGACGTGATGGGGGGCTACGGGCAGGGACCGACCAGGATGTGGTACGACCATCCTGCCTGGACCCGGGATCCCAAGCTGATCTCGTTCCGCGACCCGATCAAGGATGCTCGGGCTCCCGGGTATGCAGGGGCTCCGAGCCGGAAGGCCTCTGAGGCCCTGACCAAATACATCGTCCTGGACATGTTCGCGAAGGCGATCCAGGGCGCCACCCCCGAGGACGCCCTCAAGTGGGCCACCGAGGAACTCAGGAAGATCTACAGCGCCTGACGCCACGTCCCCTCCGGCCCGGGAAAAGGTAAAGCTGCTCCCGGGCCGGAGTTTCCTCAAGGCCCGGAGAATCCCCTCGTGTCTTCACCAGCACATTCCCCTGCGTCAGCGGCCCTGTCCAAGCCCGCGCGATCCCGCGCCGCCGTATTTGGCCTCGGCCGATTCCGACGGGCCACGCCCACTGAACGCCGGGAGTGGCTCCTGGCCTTGATCCTCCTCACCCCGGCCCTCGTGATGCTCGGGCTGTTCGTGGCCTACCCCTTCGTGCGCGGGATCTGGCTGAGCCTCCTGAACTCCGTGGTGGGGCGCGAGGGGGAGTTCGTGGGTCTCCAGAACTACACGAAGCTCTGGAACGACAGCATCTTCCGGCGAGCCGCCGCCAACACGTTCATCTACACCAGCTTCGCCACCTCGCTGAAGCTGATCATGGGCATGATCGTCGCCCTGATGATGAACAATCTGCTCGGGTTCAAGCGCATCCTGCGCGCGTCCATGCTCCTCCCCTGGATCGTCCCCACGGTCCTCTCCACCCTGGCGTGGAAGTGGATGCTCGACCCGACCTTCTCCATCGTGAACTGGATCCTCTACCAGCTCGGGTTCATCCGGCTCCGGATCGATTGGCTGGGAGGGCCGGTGATGGCCATGTGCTCCGTCATCCTGGTGAACGTCTGGCGTGGCACGCCCTTCTTCGCCATCACGCTGCTGGCGGGGCTTCAGACCATCAGCCCCGATGTATACGAGGCGGCCTCGATTGACGGGGCCAACGCCTGGCAGCGATTCTGGAAGGTGACCTGGCCTCTCCTCATGCCGGTCACGACGGTCGTGATGCTGTTCTCGGTGATCCAGACCTTCGCCGATTTCCAGCTTGTGTACATCCTGACGGGGGGTGGCCCGGCAAACAGCACGCACCTCTTCGCGACGTACGCCTATCAGATCGGCGTGGCCATCGGGAAACTCGGCGAAGGGGCGGCGGCGTCCCTGGCCATGTTTCCCTTCCTGTTCCTGGTGGTCCTGTTCCAGCTCTGGTACATCCGCCGCGGCGAGGGCGGCAAGGGAGTTGCCTGATGGCGGCGGTTGCCGGTGCGCGGTGGAAGCGGTGGGTGTTCCTGTATCTGCCGCTGGGGGGGTTCGTCATCGTAACGCTGTTCCCCTTCTACTACATGGCGGTGACGAGCATCCGGCCGGACCAGGAGATGTACATCCCCTGGAACCGGCCGAACTTCGCCCCGTTCTGGACCCTCCGTCCGACGCTGGAGCACTTCGCCCTGCTGTTTCGGGAGACACTCTTCGTCCGCTGGCTCCTCAACACCCTGCTGATCTCCGTGCTGTCCACGGCCATCGCGCTCTTCTGCGGTCTCTTGGCCGCCTACGCCCTGGCCCGGCTGCGCTTCCCCATGGGCGGGACCCTGGGGAGCGGCATCTTCGTGACCTACCTCGTGCCCCAGACCCTCCTCTTCATCCCGCTGGGCGAGGTGATCCGGAACTTCCACCTGGGCGACACGCCCTGGGCTCTCATCCTCACCTATCCGACGTTCCTGATTCCGTTCTGCACCTGGCTGCTCATGGGGTATTTCCGTACCATCCCCCGCGAGCTGGAGGAGTGCGCCCAGATCGACGGGGCCACTCGGGTCCAGGCCATGGTGCGGATCATCTTCCCGGTGGCGATGCCGGGCATCCTCTCGGCCGGGATCTTCGCCTTCACCCACGCGTGGAACGAGTTCATCTACGCCCTGGTCTTCCTGTCCAGCGCCCAGAACAAGACGATCCCCGTGGGCGTGGTGAGCGAGCTGGTGCGCGGGGACACCTTCTTCTGGGGGCCCCTCATGGCCGGGGCCCTGCTGGGGTCCGTCCCCGTCGCGTTCATCTATTCGTTCTTCGTCGAGCAGTACGTCAGCGCCATGACCGGGGCCGTCAAGGGATAGAGGCAACGGTCAATTGGTCGAGTGGTGGATTGGGAAAAACGAGGAGAGGTCCATGAATCTGTCAGGAAGGGTCGCCGTCGTGACGGGGGCGACCAGCGAAATCGGTCACGCCACCGCGTTGCGACTGGCGGCCGAGGGGGCCGCGGTCGCCGTGACGGGACACACGGTCGCCAAGCTGGACCGCGTGGTCGCCGACCTCCGGAAGGGGGGGGCGAAACTTCACGCCGCCGCGCTCGACCTGTCGCAACCGGCGACCGTCGATGGCTTCTTCGCCGAGGTGGCGGGGGCGCTGGGGCCGGTGGACATCCTTGTCAACACCGCTGCCTGGCGCGTGCGCCAGCCGTTCCTCGAGACCACCTATGCCGATTGGCGGCGGACCTTCGAGGTCTGCGTGGACAGCTACTTCCTGTGCAGCCTGGCCGCCGCCCGCCAGATGGTGCCTCGGAAGTGGGGACGGATCATTCACTACGGTTCCATCTCGGGGTCCGTGATGATGGTGCCCTTCGCGGCCTACACCGCGGCCAAGGGGGCGGTGCACGCTCTGGCCAAGGCCATGGCGGTGGACCTGGCTCCGCACGGCATCACGGTAAACGTGGTCGCACCCGGAGTCGTGGAGACCCAGTACGTACGCGCAAATCTCACGCCGGCGCAGATCCAGAAGCGCCTGGAGCGGATCCCGGCGGGCCGCCTGGCCAGCCCCGAGGACTGCGCCGCGGCCGTGGCGCACCTGGCGGCGCCCGACATGGGGTACGTGACGGGGCAGGTCGTCTATGTGGACGGCGGATTCCTGAGTGCCGGCGTCCTGGCGAAGTAGTGACTGTTCCCCCTCTCCTCGCCTCTCCCCAGAGGGGGAGAGGGATGGGTGAGGGGACGCGGAAGGGAGGAGGAGTCTCCCATGGAGTTTTCCGGACAGACAGCCATTGTCACGGGCGTTGCCAGGGGATTCGGCCGGGCCATCACGCGCCGGCTGGCCCGGGGTGGCGCCCGGATCGTGGCAGCGGACATCAACGTTCCGGGGGCCGAGGAGACCGTGACCCTCGTTCGGCAGGACGGGGGCGAGGCGCTGGCGGTCCAGGTGGACGTGGCGTCGGCCGCGAGTGTGGACGCGATGGTGAAGACCACCCTCGCCCGCTTCGGCGACCGGGTGGATATCCTGGTGAACAATGCCGCCATCTGGCAGCTCGTGCCAACGGACGAGCTGAGCGAGGCCGACTGGGATCGGATGGTGGACGTAAACATGAAGGGCGTGTTCCTCTGCTGCCGGGCCGTGATCCCCATCATGAAGAAGCAGAGGCGCGGCCACATCGTGAACATCGCCTCCATCGCCGCCCGGAACGGCGGGACCTTCGCGGGATTGCACTACGTGGCGTCCAAGGGCGGTGTCTTGGCCATGACCAAGAAGCTGGGCAAAGAGTTGGGCCAGTTCGGTATCGTGGTGAACGGAGTGAACCCCGGCTCCAGCGAGACCGGGATGATGGTGGGCCTGCCGCCCACCGTGCGCGAAGGCATCATCAAGAACACCCCCCTGGGGCGCATGGCCGAGCCCGAGGATATCGCCGACACCGTGGCCTTCCTGGCCTCGGACGCCGCGCGCTTCGTCCACGGCGAGACGGTGGAGGTCAACGGCGGGATCGTCTGCGACTGAAGAACACGGAGATGCAACCGCAAATGAACGCAAATGGACGCCAATTTCCTCGGGAGAATTCTGAGTGGAGAATCTGCGTTCATCTGCGTGTATCTGCGGTTGCATGGGTTTTGAGTTTTTCGGACAAGATCATTTGCGTCCATTTGCGTTCATTGGCGGTTGCAGTGTCGTGAGGTGTCTATGACCTGGATGCTCGTGCGGGGCGGGCATGTCTTTGATCCGGAGGACCGCGGGGTCGCCGACCTGCTGATCCTGGACGACCGAATCGCGGCCGTAGGGACCAATCTTCCAGCGCCCACCGGGATCGGCGAGGGGGAGGTCCTGGACGCCACGGGTCAGATCATCCTGCCCGGATTGATTGACGGGCACATCCACGTCATGGGGGCGAGCGGGTTGGGCGGCCCCACCACGCGATCGACCGATCTGCAGATTGACCGCATCGTCGCCGTGGGCGTCACCAGCGTGGTGTCACCGCTCGGCGCAGACAGCCTGAGCCGGACGATCCCGGCCCTGCTGGCCCGGGCCGCCGCGCTCGAGGCCGAGGGGATCAGCGCGTATTGCTACACGGGAGGCTGGAAGCACCCGGTGCCGACGCTGACGGGCGACCCGCAGGCGGATGTGGCCTTCGTGGATCGGATCGTGGGGGTCAAGGTCGCCATCTCGGAGGCCCTCGCGCCCGCCTGTTCGCTGGACGACCTCTGCCGGCTGGCCCACGCGGCGTACACGGGCGGGCGCCTGGCGGGAAAGGGCGCGGTCCTGCACACTCACATCGGGGACCAGCCAGAGGGGCTGGCACCGCTCCAGGAGGTGCACCGACGGACCGGGATCCCGACGAACCGGCTGGTGGCGACCCACACGAACCGGAACTCGCACCTCTGGGAGCAGGCCCTGGAGTATGCGAGGGCGGGAGGCAGCATCGATCTCACCGGGATGCAGCGGCCGGAGACCGGACACCAACACGCCATCCGCCCCTCCAAGGCGATCCTGGAGGCCCTCGCCGCCGGGATCCCGGCGGCCCGGTTCACCCTCAGTAGCGATAGCGGGGCGGCCTACCCGCGCCTGGACGCGGCCGGCCGCGAGGTGGGCCAGTACATGGCCGGCCCCGAGTCGCTCCTCCAGACAATGCGCGAGCTGGTGCGAGACGGGCTGACCTGGGGAGAGGCGGTCGCTTTCGGGACGCGCCATGTGGCGGATCTCCTGGGACTTCACCACAAGGGGCGGATCGCCGAAGGGACCGACGCGGACCTGGTGTTCCTGACGGGGGCCGGCGATGTGGATCGGGTGTACGCACGCGGGCGCCTGCTGGTCGAGGGAGGGAAACCGATCGTCCGCGGGCCCTTCGAGGGACACCACCCGGCATGAAAGGGTCCGAAAGCGCTCTTCCCACATCCGAAAAGGCAACCCGGATGAATCCGCAGATTTCGCAGATTACACAGATTATTTCCGGGGCAGACCCTTCGTGAAATCTGCGCAATCTGCGTAATCTGCGGATCATTAGGAGGTCGTCTTTTTCTCAATCCGACTGCATACCGAGGAGCGTGACCATGGGGTTCTATCGAATCGCTGTCCTGCCGGGCGACGGGATCGGGCCGGAGGTGATGGCAGAGGCCCTCAAGGTCCTGCGGGCGATGGAGGGTGCCTTCCCGGGCCTCACCCTGGAGTGCAAGGAGTACCCCACCGGCGCCCGGTGCTACGAAGAGACGGGGACCGACCTGCCGCCGGAGACGCTGGACGCCTGCCGGGCGGCCGACGCCATCCTGTTCGGCTCGGCCGGGCTGCCGGACATCCGGTTCGCCGACGGGACCGAGATCGCGCCGCAGCTTACACTGCGCTTCGTGCTGGACCTGTACGCCGGGATCCGGCCCATCAAGCGATATGGAGGCGTCCCCCCGGTCCTGGCCGGCGATCCGACCATTGACTACGTGATCCTGCGGGAGAACACCGAGGGATTGTACGCGTCGCGGGGGGGCGGGATCCGGGTCGGGGACCAGGTGGCAGTGGACAGCATGATCATCACCCGCGCCGGGACGGAGCGGATCGTGCGGTACGCGTTCCGCCTGGCCCAGAGGCGCCAAGGGGCGCCAGCCGACGGGAAGCGGCGAGTGACCTGCGTGGACAAGGCGAATGTCCTGAAGAGCATGGCCTTCTTCCGGCAGATCTTCGACGAGGTGGCGCGAGAGTTCTCCGGCATCCAGACGGATCACGTGTACGTGGACGCCATGACCCTCTACATGGTGCAACGCCCGCTGCGCTTCGACGTGGTCGTGGCGGAGAACATGTTTGGCGATATCATTTCCGATTTGGCGGCCGGGACGATCGGGGGAATGGGGCTGGCCCCCTCGGCGGACGTCGGGGATACCTACGGCGTGTTCCAGCCGTCCCACGGGACGGCGCCGGACATCGCGGGCAAGGGCATCGCCAACCCGATCGCTCAGATCCTCTCGGCCGGAATGATGCTGGAGTGGCTCGGCGAACGGAAACAGGATGAGCAGGCCCGGGCGGCGGCCAAGGCGATCGAAGCGGCAGTGGAGGCGACGCTCCTGGACCGGCGCTTCCACGCGGCCGACCTGGGGGGCGGAGCGAGCACGCAGGCGGTCGGCGACGCCGTCGCCGCCCAGATCGGAAAGACGAAGATCCCTCATTGATCCGCAGATTACGCAGATTACGCAGATTTCACGGGGAAAGTCTTCCGGAAATAATCTGTGTAATCTGCGAAATCTGCGGATGATTTGATTCCCCAAGGTTTTTCTGTGATGCAGTTGAGTCTGCTGGCCAGCACGCCGGACATCGCGACGACCGGTTACATGGTGAACCTGCTGCTGGGGACGCCGGAACTGGTGGCCGCGGAGGCAAAGGCGGCGGGCTACGATGGCATCGAGTTTATCCCGGGGGCCCCGGGGACCATAGGTGTGGCCGAGATGGACCGAGCCCTCGAGGCCTCCGACGTGGTCCTGACGGCGGTGAACAGCGGGCGGATCGTGGCTGAGGGCCTCACCCTGCTCCACGCCGATCCCGCGGTCCGCGGCCGCGCAAGCTGGATGCCGTGGCGCTGGCCCGCGCCGCACGGGCGGCCGGCATGCGCGCTCTGCTGCTCAAGTCGCACAACACCATCACGGCCGATCTGGCGACCATCGCCGAGGTGGTGGTCGGGGGCATCCAGGGCGGTTCTCACCACCCTGGTAGGGCGGCATCAGAATCAGAAACGGCGGGGGCTCGAAGCGATCGGGTGACGGGCGTAGTGTGGTGTGATATAAAGCAATCAGCCGTCAGCGACAGGCCCACCGGCAGATTCACTTGGCTGAAAGCTGACCGCTGAACGCTGACCGCAGCACGACCATAGGAGGCACGCCATCATGGATCGACCGATTCTCGGCATTACTATGGGGGATCCCGCCAGCATCGGGCCGGAAATCGCTGCGAAGGCCCTGGCGGACCCGTCTGTGTACGCCAAGGCCCGGCCTTTCGTCATCGGCGACCGGAACGCCATGGCCGACGCGCTGCGCATCACGAAGCTGCCGCTCACGCTTTCTCCGATCAGCACAGTGGGCGACGCGCGCTTCACCCGCGGCACCCTGGACGTCCTGGATCTCGCCAACGTGGACATGGCGGAGCTGCAGTACGGTAAGGTCAGCGTCATGTGCGGCAAGGCTTCGGTGGAATACATCGAGCGGGGCATCGCCATGGCCCTGGCCGGGGAGATCCACGCGGTGGTCACCGGCCCTATCCACAAGGAGTCCATCAACCATGCCGGATGCCCGCACCCGGGCCACACGGAGATCTTCGGCGCCCTGACCAACACCAAGGACTACGCCATGATGCTCCTGGGCGAGGACCTGCGGGTGGTCCACGTCTCCACCCACGTCTCGCTCCGGGAGGCCATCGAGCGCACGAAGAAGCCGCGCATCCTGACCGTGATCCGGTTGGCCAACCGGGCCCTGAAGGCCCTGGGCATCGCCGAGCCGAAGATCGTCGTGGCGGGATTGAACCCCCACGCCGGCGAGCACGGCCTGTTCGGCGACGAGGAGATCAAGGAGATCATCCCAGCCATCGAGGAGGCCAAGGCGGAGGGGATCCGGGTGGACGGTCCCATTGCGCCCGACACCGTCTTCGGGAGGGCCCGCGGCGGCCTGTACGATATCGTGGTGTGCATGTATCACGACCAGGGACACGTCCCCCTGAAGACCCTGGGCTTTACCTTCGACAGGGCCACGCAGAAGTGGACCTCGGTGAGCGGAGTGAACGTCACCCTGGGCCTCCCCATCATCCGCACCTCCGTTGACCATGGGACCGCCTTCGGAAAAGCCGGCAAGGGCACGGCGGAGCATCAGAGCATGCTGGACGCCATTGACGTCGCCGTGAAGCTCGCCCACGGGCGCCAGGCCGGCCTCTTCGCCTAGCCTGCGCGTGGCAAGGCTGCCGTTCGGCCCGCTGAACCCAAACAGTTCAGTTCAACCGCCAAGCGCCAAGTGCGCCATTGCTGATCTTCGGCTCTTGGCCCTCCCGATCCCCTGCCGGGGACCCCGGCCATGCCCCCGCCGTTCTCGTGAATCATCCCCGCCACACCAGACCGGAAGAGGCCGGGCTTCAGAGCTCTCTCCGCCAGGGACGGACGTAGGTCTCGAAGATCGAACCTTGGCCGGTGACGGGGAAAGAATCGCTTGACAGCCTCCCGCCGTCTCGGATAACTTCACCTCTTGAAAGTTATTTTCACCATCCGAAAACCGCCAGACCGGTGTGCCCCATGCTATCCCTCCTGCGCCCGGCCCCATCGGATCCCGCACCTGATGCCGCAGCAGGCCGCCCCGGACCCCCAGCCCCACTCACCTGGTCGAGGAATCCATGACGAAGCCGCGCGGACGGAACGAGAACGGCGCCGGCACGGTGCAATCCATCGGGCGGGCCCTCACCCTGCTGGAGGCCCTGGGGGACAGCCGGGGCGAGGTCGGCATCGCCGAGCTGAGCAAGCGGGTGGGCCTGCACGTCAGCACCACTCACCGCCTCCTGGCCACGCTGGTGGCGCGGGGATATGCGCGGCAGAGCTCCGAGACGGGCCGCTACGGCCTGGGTGCCATGGCCCTCCACCTGGCCGAGTCGTATCTGAGCCAGATGGACCTCCGCCGGCTGGTCCGTCCCGCACTGGAGCGGCTGAGCCAGGAGACCGGCGAGACGGCAAACCTGGTAATCCTGGACCGGCGAGAAGCCCTGTACCTGGACAAGGTGGAGAGTCCACAGAGCCTTCGGATCTTTTCCCGAATCGGGCGCCGGGCCCCGCTCCACTGCACGGCGGTCGGGAAGATCCTGCTGGCGTTTCGCAGCCTCGCAGAGATGGATGCGCTGGTGGGCCGGGGGCCCCTGGAGGCGCTGACCCGGCGCACCATCACCTCGGTCAGCCAGCTCCGGCGGGAACTCAAGAAGGTTCGCGATCAGGGCTTCGCGCAGGACCGGGAGGAATGCGAGGAGGGGGCATGCTGCATTGCGGTCCCCCTCCGAAACGCCCAGGGGAGTGTGGAAGCTGCCCTGAGCATTTCGGCGCCGACGACACGCCTGACGCCTCGCAGGCTTGAAGAGATGATTCCCGTCATGTTGCAGATGGGGCGGGAGGTCTCGGCCAGGTTGGGATTCAGCGGCCTGCCGTCCTGAGAGCCTGCCGGAACCTCACCTGGAATTCACGGGAGGAACCGAGAGGAGGGTCCCATGCCCAAGATGCCAGTCATGGAAGCAGTGGTGAAGATTCTGGAGGACGAGGGGGTGGACGTGGTCTTCGGCATCCCCGGGGCCGCCATCCTGCCGCTGTACAAGGCGCTGTCGAAATCGCAGAAGATCCGCCACCTGACCGTGCGCCACGAGGAGGGGGCGACCCACGCCGCCGACGGGTGGGCGCGGGTCACCGGAAAGGTGGGGGTGGCCATCGGCACCTCGGGACCGGCTGGCACCAACATGATCACCGGCCTCTACACCTGCCAGGGGGATTCCATTCCCATCGTCTGCATCACGGGGCAGGCGGTCCGGCCCATCCTGCATAAAGAGGCCTTCCAGGCCGTGAACATCGCGGAGATCGCGAAGCCAGTGACGAAGAAGACCTACTGCGTGCTGGAGACGGCCCAGATCCCCCAGGTGTTCCGCGAGGCTTTCAAGATCGCCCGGGAGGGGCGCCCGGGTCCGGTCCTCATCGACCTGCCCCTGGACGTGCAGCGCGGGGAGGTGGAGTACGATCCGGCCATTGACGCCCCCCTGGAGGTCTTCAAGCCCTCGCCGGACATCCGCAAGATCCGGCGGGCGGTGGAGATGCTGCTGCAGGCGCAGCGCCCCATCCTGATGATGGGCGGCGGGGTCATGCTCGCCCGCGCCTGCGAGGAGTTCGTGGCCCTGGCGGAGCACTTGCAGATCCCCGTGATCCCGACGTACATGGCCATGGGCGGGATCCCGGCGGACCACCCGCTCTACGGCGGGATGGTCGGGATCCAGACCAGCACCCGCGGCGGCAACAAGCTGTTCCTGGAGTCGGACGTGGTGCTCTGCATCGGCAACCGCTTCGCCGACCGGCACACCGGTGACGTGACCGTGTACCGCGGCGAGCGGAAGTTCATCCACATCGACATCGAGCCCACCCAGCTGGGCAAGGTCTTCCCGCCCGATCTCGGGATCGTGGCGGACGCCAAGCTGGCGGTGGAGGCCCTGCTGCGGGTGGCCCGGGAGATGACGCCCCGGCGCACCCCCAGCCAGTGGTCCCAGAAGGCCGCGGACTACCGCCGCCGCTTCCGGCGGAAGATGGACTTCGACCAGGTCCCCGTCAAGCCCCAGCGGGTCTTCAAGGAGCTGAACGAGTTCTTCGACCCGGACACCATCTTCGTGACCGCCATCGGCCTCTACCAGATCTGGTCGGGGCAGTTCCAGGAGATCTACAAGCCCGGCACCTACTTCTGCTGCGGCCAGGCAGGCCCCCTGGGCTGGGAGGTGCCGGCCTGCATCGGGGTGAAGCTGGGCAAGCCGGACGCGCAGGTGGTGGGGGTCGTGGGGGACTACTCCTTCCAGTTCCTCCTGGGAGACCTGGCCACGGCCGTGCAAAACAAAGTCCCCTACGTGCTGGTCATGCTGAACAACGGGTACCTCTCCCTGATCCGGCAGCCGGAGAAGTACCTGTACGAGATGAACTACGGCGTGGACATCGGCTACGACGACGGGTACGGGCCGGATTTCGTCAAGATCATGGAGGGCATGAAGGCCCTGGGCAAGCGGGTGGAGCGACCCGAAGAGATCAAGCCGGCCCTGGAGTGGGCCGTCCGGGAATCCAACCGCCTACGGGTCCCGGCCCTGGTCGAGATCCGCGTGGATCGCGAGACCGACGCCTCCATGGGCGCCTCCATCGACAAGATCGTGGAGCGCGACCCGGTCATTGACCTCCCGGCCGAGGAACCGGTTGCGACGACGGCCACCGCCCGCTAGCGCCCGCCTGAATTCCTCAGCGGTAAGGTGCCGGGGCCAGAGATCACATAGTGTGAGGTGCCCCATGGGTGGTTGATCTTGGAGTGATAAGACCGTGTATATTACGTGACGGGGAGATTCCTGATCGGAGGGGGTTGTGGCATCCTGGAAATCATCGGATTACCCGACCACGGGAGCAGGGAGGACGGACTCTGTCCTCCCTGCTGAGGTGCATGGTCTGCCGATTGCGCGACAACACGTCCCCAAGCGCAAGGGGCAGTTTTTCAAACACGCCTACCCATACTTCCTGATTGCCCCTACCTTTCTCATCCTGACCGCGATCCTGGTATATCCCTGGCTCGTGTCGCTCCACTGGAGCTTCCAATCCTTTAATCCGATTCTGGACATTCAACCGCGCTTTGTCGGATTTCGGAACTACGTAAAGATCTTCGATGATCCGCTGTTCTGGCGCAGCACGATCAATTCCGCCTACCTGATCGTCCCCTCCCTGGTGCTCGAATTCCTGCTCGGGCTGGGGATCGCGGTCCTCCTGAATCGGCGCCTCATCTTCGAACGCTTCATCCGAACCGCCATCCTCGTCCCCATGATGATGGCTCCCGCCCTGGCAGGGCTCATGTGGCGGCTCTTCGTCCACCCGGATTTCGGTCTCTTCAACTACTTCCTCACGATCGTCGGCCTTCCGAAGCTGCTCTGGACAGCGTCTCCGACTCTCGCGATCCCCACCATCATCCTGGTGGAGGTGTGGCAGAATACGCCCTTCGTCGTCCTCATTCTTCTCGCCGGGCTGCAAGCTATTCCTTTGGAGCAGTTCGAGGCCGCCCGAGTAGACGGCGCGACAGCGTGGCAGATGTTCAGATATATTACGTTGCCGTGGTTGACCCCTCTCATTGCCATCGCCTTGCTCTTTCGGACCATCTTCATCATTCGAACGTTCGATACCATCATGCTCCTCTTCAGCTCCATCGGCGGAGTTGGAAACTCGGCGCTGGTGTTCGGGAACTACCTGTACTTTCAAACGTACAAGATATGGGACCTGGGGCTGTCCTCGGCCATTTCGTATGTGATCCTTCTTGTCACGGGTATCCTGACAATCGCGTATACGGTGTATCTGTACCGGGAACTCAAGTTCTAGCGGCAGGCAGCCCATGAAACGATCGCTGCTCAGAACGTTATTGCTGTACCTGGCTCTCGCCGCTGTCGTGGTCGGCTTCCTGTTCCCGCCGGCCTGGATGGTCGTGACCTCCTTCAAGCTGGGCCGCGACATCGTCACCTGGCCTCCAACGTTCATCTTCACACCCACGCTGGAGAACTGGTACTGGTTTTTCTTCTCCGCGGAAGCAAGCGCCATGGCGCCGCAGGAGGGCCGCCGGATCCTGCGGGAGTTCCTCCCCAACAGCCTGATCGTGGCCGTCGTCACCACGGCCCTGTCCATGATCGTCGCGAGCCTTGCTGCCTATGCCTTTGCCCGATTCAACTTTCGGGGGAAGCGACCCCTCGCATTCGCCGTTCTGGGAACCCGGATGCTCCCGCCCATCGCGACCGTCATCCCGCTGTTCATCTTCATGAACAGCATCCATCTCCGGGATACCCTGACCGGGCTCATCCTGTCGTATACGGCGCTGAACCTCCCACTCGCGATCTGGATGCTGTGGGGTTTCATCAAGGAAGTGCCGCGAGAATTGGAGGAGGCGGGTCTGATAGATGGCTGCTCACGGACCGGCGCGCTCGTTCGTATCCTGTTCCCGGTCATCGCGCCCGGGCTGGCCGCCACGAGCGTGTTCAGTTTCCTGCTGGCCTGGAATGACTTTCCGATCGCGTTGTTCCTGGTCGCGCACAAAGCCAAGACGATGCCGCTGGCCGCGCTCGGGTTTTACGCCGAGGAGGGGGTCTACTGGGGGCCCATGTCAGTGTACGGCATCCTGTATATGGTTCCGACAATCCTCTTCGCGGTCTTTGTGCAACGCCACCTCGTGAAAGGACTGACACTGGGGGCGCTCAAGTGACCGCGTCATCCCCAGCGGATGGGGGCGCAGAGCGGCGGCGCTGTGCTGAACGGGCGTCGTCCGGGGTTCGTGGTAACCGTTTCATGAGGAGGGGGTGCCATGGCGATCAATAGACGGCAGTTTCTGGGCTCGTTGGGGGGAGTCGCAGCAGGCCTCACGATCGGAGATCCCTTCGCAGAATCGGCTCAAGGTGTTCAACAGCTCTCAGCACTGACCCAGAAGGGAGGGGCGGGACCACCGGCGGAAGTTGCCCTCAGCATGTACCAAGAGAGAAGCGGCGTAAAGATCGTGATGACCCCGGTGCCCTGGGAGGCACAGTTTGAAAAGACGATGGTCGAGTTCATCGGCAAGAGCACGAGCTTCGACATCCTCTCCGCCAACCACGGGTGGAGCGGGGCCATGTATCGGTTCTTTGAAGACCTGGAGCCGTACGTCAGGAAGTACAACGTGGACGGGAAGCCATTTCCCAAGAACGCCTGGGAAGCGGGCAAATGGAAGGGGCGGCGCATCGGACTTCCGTTCCGCCTGGGGGTCGGCGCCCTGTTTTACTACCGAAAGGACCTGTACGAGAAGATGAAGCTCTCCGTTCCAAACACCATGGAGGAGTTGGTGAAGAACGCGGAGGCGCTGACCTCCCCCAAGGACAATATCTATGGATTCGGGAGCCAGTTGGGCGGGGACCCGAACAGCTTCCTGGACCTCCAGAGCTGGCATCTCCCCTTCGGGGGGAGAATCTTGAAGGATCCCGACCAGGAGGAGCTGGCGCCCTTCGAGCCGCATGGGGAGCTGATGATCAAGATCCTCAAGGCGTGGAAGCAGATGCTCGACAAGGGCTGGATGTCTCAGGGGGTCCTGACCTGGGGCATCCTGGATGTGCTCACCGCCTTCCAGCAGGGGCTGATCGCTCAGGCCATGATGTTCTCGCCGCGGGTCTCGCTCGTGGAAGATCCGACCAAGTCCAAGGTGGCAGGGAAAGCGGGCTACGCCCTCCTGTTCCCCAAGGTCCCCGCCAAGGACTCGATCGGGCCGCGAGGCGACAAGGGGGACGGTTGGAACTTCGGGATCAACCAGTGGATCTCGGACGAGCGGAAGGATGCCGCGTTCAAGGCCGTGCAATTCATGGTGAGCCGGGAGGCCCAACTGGCGGCGGCGCTCAAGGCGGCCAACGGGCCGAGCCGCATTGACGTGCTGGAAGATCCGCAATTCCAGAAGATCTACCCGGCCTGGAAGCCCTTGCGCGAGGGCCTGGAGACCTTCCACAGCGGCGTCAGCGTGCCCGAACAGCCGAAGATCAGCAAGGTGGTCAGCGACAGGATCGCAAACGTCCTCCTCGGTCGGGAGAAACCCGAGGATGCGGTGAGAGCTGCCTGGAAAGAGATGGACGGCATCATGAAGGAAGCCAAGAAGGGGTAGCCTGACGAGAAGGGGGGGTGCAGCCATGAAGACCACGCGTCGTGCGTTTCTGAAGGGAGTCGCCGGGGCAAGCGCGTTGGGACTGGCGGGGTACGCTAGAGGTGCAGAGAGGGTGAGCGAACTCTCCGCCCTCATCCAAAAAGGGGGAATGGGGCCACCGGCGGAGATTGCCCTGAAGATGTATGAGAAGGCCAGCGGCGTCCGGGTTGTCATGACCCCCATCCCGTGGGAGGCGCAGTTCGAAAAGACCATGGCGGAGTTCGTCGCCAAGAGCACCTCCTTCGACCTGATCCCGGTGCAACATGGCTGGCGGGGGGCCATGCATCGTTTCGTCGAGGACCTCACCCCCTATGTCCGGAGGCACGGGCCGTCCTTGCAGGAATTCGGCAAGAACTGGGACATGGGGATGTGGCGCGGTCAGGTGGTGGGATTGCCATTCCGCGTGGGGCTGAGCTCTCTCTACTACTACCGGAAGGACCTGTTCGACCAATACGGGTTGAAGGTGCCCAATACCCTGGAGGAGTACGAACACAACGCCAGGGTCCTCAAGGAGAAGGCGAACGTGTACGGCGTGAGCCTCCACCTTGGGGGGGCGGATAATACCTTCGACGAGTTCCAGAACATGCTGTACGTATACGGAGGGAGATGGCTGAACGAAACCGAGGACGCGGTGGCCCCCTTCGAGCCCAACGGCGTGATGGCCACAAAAGTCCTGGAGGCCTGGAAGCGGTGGATTGACAACAAGTTAGCTCCTCTAGGTGTGATGACCTGGGGGATCCTCGACGTTTTGTCGGGCTTCCAGCAGGGGGTCACCGGCCAGGCTACTATGTTCTCCCCACGGGTCACGCTGGTGGAGGATCCGTCCAAGTCGAAGGTGGCGGGCAAGGTGGGGTATTCGCTGCTGTTCCCAGGGCTGCCGCAGAAGGAGTTGGTCGGCCCGCGGGGGGACGCCATCGGCGGGTGGAACTTCGGGATCAACAAGTGGATCCCGGACGCCAGGAAAGAGGCGGCGTACCAGGCCGTCAAGTTCATGGCCGGGAAGGAGGCGCAGCTCGCCGCGGCCGTGTCCGCCGCGAACGGCCCCACCCGGCGCGACGTGATCGAGCATCCGGAGTTCAAGAAGGTGTTTCTTGCCTGGGAGCCCCTGTTGCGGTCGCTGGCGACGGCGAAGACCGGGCTCTCCATTCCGCAGCAGCCCACGATCGTGAAGGCGGTGGGTGACGAACTGCATGAGGCGCTGCTCGGACGGAAGAGCCCATTGCAGGCCATGCGGTCGGTCTGGAAAACTATGGACGAGGTTCTGAGGGCCGCCAAGGGCTGAGCTTGGAAGGGGTCGACCATGGTCAGGCACCGTCTCGGGTAACTCGGGAGAAGGCACTGACTGGCCGGCGGGTCGGGTGACGCTGCCTGCCAGGGGGGGGAACGGTATGGACACGAAATGGGATGTGGTCGTCATGGGCGGAGGGACGGCGGGACTGTTCGCGGGGATCGCCTCGGCGCGGCAGGGTGCGAAGACCCTCCTGGTGGAACGCGCAGGTCACCTGGGAGGAAACATCGCCACCGGGATGAATCTGGGCGGGTTCTTCGACGGGCGGGACCGCCAGGTCGTCTCGGGCATCCCCCAGGAGCTGCTGGATCGGGTGGTGAAGCTGGGCGGAGGTCTGGGCCACATGTTCTTCAAGAACGTGGACCGGTGGATCTCCAGCACGGCCTCGATGGACCCGGAGATTTTCAAGCATGTGGCCTTCGAGATGATCCAGGAGTCTGGCTGCAAGCTCTGGCTCTACACTTCGTTCATCCGCGGCTTCCGGGAGGGGACGCTGGTCCAGGTGGCCGAGGTGTTAAACAAGGCCGGGGTCGTTCGCCTCGAGGCGAAGACATTCGTGGATGCCTCGGGCGATGCCGATCTTGCCGCCTCTGTCGGCGCACCCTTTGAGCGCGGCGGCGGAAAACGGCAGCAGGCGGTGACGTGCATCTTCCGGGTCGGGAATGTCAACTTGGAGCCGGTCGAGCGGTACATGGAGGAGCGGATCAACACAGAACACAAGGAACCCTGGAAATTCCTGAACGGCCCCCTGCGCGGCAAGCCGAAGTACTGGACGCCGTGGAAGGTTTTTCCGGAAGTCGCCCAGCGCTTTCCCAAGCTGTTCGGCGTCTACTACCACGGCATGCCAGGGGACATCTTCATCAACTGTACGCACACCGCGATCGATTCGCTGGACCCCGAGGACATTACGGCCGGGACCATGCGCCTGCGGAAGCAGGCCATGGAGGTCACACAGTTCCTGAAGGAGCACGTTCCCGGGTTTGAGAACGCCTACCTCACCCACGTGTACGACCTGGGGGTGCGGGAGAGCCGGCGGCTGATCGGCGAGTACGTGTTCACTGTCGAGGACATGATCTCGGAGCGGGAGTTCGATGACGTCGTGGGCATGGGCGCGTATCCACCTGACCTGCATGACGCGACCGGCGGCGACATCCTGATCCACGGCAAGGGCTGGGGACAGGCGAGCAGAGAGGAAGAGCTGCCCCAGGAGCAAGAACTGCCGTACAACTCAGGGTACCAAATCCCTTATCGGAGCCTCCTGCCGCAAGGGCTGGACAACCTGTTGGTGGCCGGACGATGCATCTCCGCCACGTTCGAGGCGCAGTCCGGCACGCGTGGCATGGGACCGTGCTCGGCCATGGGCCAGGCGGCCGGGACGGCGGCAGCCCTTGCGGTGAGGACCGGGACCGTGCCCAAGAAACTGGACGTCTCGCTGCTGCAGAAGACGCTCCTCAAGGACGGGGTCCTTCTCGGAAGGCGCCCGGCGGGGACCTGAGTCGGCGGGACCCGCCGTGCACTAATGGGGAACGGCGGGGACGATGAGAACCGCCCGACAGAGCCAGCACCGGTCTCCGGTCTGGTTCTGCCGAGCGGTGGGCCTTGGCGCGTCGGTCACGTCTTCCGAGTGACCGCCGCGCGCAACGTGGTCTTGTTTGAGCGCCGGAGGATACGGGATGGTCCTGAAAGACCTTGATCTGCCGAAAACCCAACGGGCGATCGTCTTCCCCGCCCGGGGTCAGGCCGAGGTGCGGGAAGTGGACGTGCCCCGCTTCTTCGACGACGACAGCCCATGGAACGTCGTCCTGCGGCCGCTCGCGGTTGGCCGCTGTCCCAGCGATACGGCGAGCTGCGAGGAGGAGTTCCCCCCGGGCTTCCGCCTCCCTTCGGCCTACCAGCCGGTCGTCCCCGGCCATGAACAGGTGGTCGAGGTGGTGGGCGCCTCCGAGACAGCCCGGCGGGCCGGCATCCAAGTGGGCGGCTGGTACGTGTACGACATCAACATCGGGTGCGGGGAGCCGGATTGCTACGCGTGCTTCGTCCAGAAGCGACCCGGCATTGATTGCTCGAAAGGGACGCTCTTCCAGGGGATCGGGGCGGCCAATGAGAGCTGGGTGCTGCGCCAGACCGGCCTGCGGCACGTGCCCGGCTCCTATGTGTACGACCCCGTCGAACGCCGGGGCGGGATCATGGTGGGCCGGCACACCCAGCTCCACCCGCTGGATCGGGCACGCCTGCGAGGGGAGGCCGAGCTCGCCGTCCTCACGCAGGCGGATGCGCTGGCCTGCGCGTTCATGGCGATCCGGGGCGTGGCAAAGCTCCACGCCTGGGAGGAAGGGTTCCGGCCGGCGCTCTTCCTGATTGGCGGCGGCGGCCGGATCGCCTACTGGCTGGCCGAGGCGGCGCTGGCGGAACGGGGGCGGGACGGGGTGGACCTCTTCCTGGCGGACGTGGACCCCGACCGGCTGGCGCTGACGGCCGAGCGCCTGGGGCTCCCGCAGGGCAACACCTACCTCGTTGACCCGGACGATCCAGACGCTTTTTCCGCCGCGGCAATCCGGCGGGGCCTGGCGAATCTCGAGAAGGGCCGCGCCTTCAACCTGATCCTGGACGCGGCGGGCCACAAGTACGTCGGCGCGGCCGCCACCAACCGGATGTTTTTGGAGAAGGTCCTGGACCGGAACGGGACCTATATCACCACCGCGCACGGCGGGATCCCTGGCGTCGATGTGGCGGCGTTCGAGGTCGTGTTCGCCAACCAGCGGTTTGCCGGCGCGCTGTCCCCCCATCGCTATATCCCCCGGGCGATCGCCTATCTGCAAGCGAACATTTCCCGCTACGTCCCGCACATGGTGATCACGCACCGCGAGCTGGACGACTCGCTGGCGCAGAAGGTCCGCATCGCCGGCAAGGACCCGGACATCGGCCGGGGGGCGAACACCTACATCGCCATGTGGCACCGCGACCCGACCTGGACCCGGCGTAGCCCGGACGGAGGGACAACCAGATAGTGGCACGTATCTCGACTCGGCCTTCGGCCTGGAAAGATGGAGAGTGGTGCCTCGTCCGTCAGCCAGTCCACCAACGCGGTGCAAAGGAAGGGGGCACCGAATGCCCAAGCAGGTGATCTACACCCCGAAGGTGGCGAAATCCACCCTGCCCCTATCGCAGGCCACTTTGGCTGGCAGCCTACTCTTCATCGGCGGGGCGGTCGCCACGAACGAACGCGGGGAGATCGTCGGAAAAGGCGATATTCGCACGCAAACGCGGCAGGCCTTGGAGAACATCAAGGCGTTGGTCGAGACGGCCGGCGGGACGATGCGCGACGTGACCCGGACAACCGTCTACCTGACGGATCTCGCGAATTACGCCGGGATGAACGAGGTGTACCGGACCTACTTCCCCATCGAGCCACCGGCCCGGGCTACGGTCCGAGTTGACCTGGCGAATCCGGACTTCCTGATCGAGATCGAGGCCACAGCGGTCGTCAGTTGAGCGGATCCACCCGGGAAGGCCGCTTCACTGAGCGTAAGGGTAATGGGATGAGAATCATGCAGACATTGGAAGGCCTGATTATATTGGGCGAAGGCATGGTGGGACTCGTGGCGGGCATCGCCGCCGCGCACGAAGAAGCCACAGGGAACGTTCGGGAGAAGCGAGGGGATGGAAAACGCCAGCCCCTCCGGTTGGGGGGCTGGCGTTTTTGTGATCCGGATGAACCCGGAGGTGCAGACGAGAGCCGGGAGGTGCTGGATGGGTGACAAGAGTGGACGCCATTTTCTTCAGATCCCGGGGCCGACGAACGTGCCCGAGCGGATCCTGCGCGCCATGAGCCGGCCCACCATTGACCACCGGGGGCCGGAGTTCGCGCGGATTGCCCGTGAGGCCATCGAGGGCCTGCAGCAGGTCTTCCAGACCACGGGCCCGGTCGTGATCTATCCCTCGTCGGGCACCGGGGCGTGGGAGGCGGCGCTGGTGAATACCCTGTCGCCGGGGGATAGGGTGTTGATGTTCGAGACCGGGCACTTCGCCACGCTGTGGCGGAACATGGCGGTGCGCCTGGGCCTCCAGGTGGACTTCGTGCCGGGCGATTGGCGCCATGGCGTGGACCCCGCCGTGGTCGAGTCGAAGCTGGCCGAGGATCGGGGCCACGCCATCAAGGCCGTGGCGGTCGTGCACAACGAAACCTCCACGGGTGTGGCCAGCCGGATCGCCGAGGTGCGCCGCCGCATGGACCAGGTCGGCCATCCGGCGCTCCTCCTGGTGGACACGATCTCGTCCCTCGCCTCGATTGAGTACCGGCATGACGAGTGGGGCGTGGACGTGACCGTGGGCTGCTCGCAGAAGGGTCTCATGTTGCCGCCCGGCCTCGGCCTCAACGCCATCAGCGAAAAAGCCCTGGTGGCGGCGAACACGGCCCGGCTGGCCAGGTCGTACTGGGATTGGGAGCCGATGATCAAGGACAACAAGACGGGCTTCTTTCCCTACACCCCGGCGACCAATCTGTTGTACGGCCTTCGCGAGGCCCTTCATATGTTGCTCGAGGAGGGGTTGGACAACGTCTTTGCCCGCCATACCCGGCACGCCGAGGCCACGCGCCGGGCAGCGAAGGCATGGGGGCTCGAGGTGGTCTGCCTGGACCCGGAGGAATACAGCAGTTCCCTCACGGCCGTGATGCTGCCGGGCGGCCAGGATGCCGACGCCCTCCGGAAGGTCATCCTGGAGCGATTCGACATGTCCCTCGGCACCGGCCTGGGAAAGCTGAAGGGCAAGATCTTCCGGATCGGGCATCTGGGGGACTTCAACGATTTGATGCTCGCCGGAACCCTGAGCGGGGTGGAAATGGGTCTGACCCTCGCCGGCGTCCCCTTCACCCGGGGGGGCGTGGCGGCGGCGCTGGATTATCTTTCCAGCAATTGACCCTCGCTGGAAACGCCCTCGCGCCGAGCGGACAGACGATCGGTATCCTTCCTGACCGGTGCCTCCTGCCGGGGAACCTCAAGAAAGCATTTGACAATCCGGCGTGGTAAGAATTATGACAACGCTGTCATGATAGCGCTATCAGAGCCTCGGCGAACCGGAGCAGTCACCCTTGCCGACATCGCACGCCGGGCGGGTGTATCCCTCATCACCGCGTCTCGAGCCTTGCGCTCTGGCCAGTTCGTTGCCAGGGCCACCCGCGACCGAGTCATGGCCGCGGCCGACGCGCTCGGGTATGCGCCGAATCTCTTGGCCCGAGAGCTAGTCCAAAACCGTACCGCAACGGTAGGGGTGGTGATCCACGAACTTGCCAACCCGTTCTTTGCCCCGATGGTCAGCGCGATAGAGACCGTGGCGGCGAAGCGCGGTTTTCTGGTGGTCGTCGGCGAATCCGGCCAGGACGAGGAGGTGGAGCGCCGGTACGTGGAGCGGTTCCAGCAGCTCCGGATCGGTGGAATCATCGTCACGCCGGTCACGCCCAGGGTTGGCCACCTCGCTGCGGCCCGTGCCGGCGGAACCCCCGTGGTGGTTATGGCGCGGCGCTGGGAAGACGGGGACTATGTTACGGCTGACAACGTCGAGGGTGGCCGGCTGGTGGCCCGGCACCTCCTCGCCAGGGGCCACCGCCGGATCGGTCTCGTCCGCTCGGAGGAGCCCGACAACACCGCCGTCCAGGGCCGCGTCCTTGGCTTCCGTGAGGACCTGATGTCGGCTGGCATCACCGTGCCTGACGAGTGGGACTGCCGGACGCAGCGGACCTTGATCGAAGACGGCATGGAAGCGGCCGACCGGGTCCTGGCCCTTTCGGATCGGCCCTCGGCGCTCTTCGTCACCACCGACCGGAAAGCGATGGGGGTGATCCGCCGCCTCCTCGAGCGGGGCCTTCGGGTTCCCGAAGACATCGCCGTCGTCGGCTACGACGACATCCCGTACGCCGCATGCGCGCAGGTCCCGCTGACGACCGTGGCCATCCCGATGCGGCGAATGGGTGAGCTGGCTGCGGAGATCCTGTTCGACCGGTTGGACGGCGCGGGTCCGAGCGAGCCCCGATGGGTTCTCCTGTTGCCCGAGCTGGTGATCCGGGCGTCGAGTCCGTGATGGCGGAGTGCCGAGCGATCCTTTCCGATCCGAAACGGATTGCGCACGAGCGGGCAAGAAGAGTCAACGGGTTCAACGCGGGAGGAGGCCATGCGCAGGATGATGGGATGGTTCGTGGTGGTGTGCGCCCTATCCATGGCGCTGGGGGGTGCCGTCCAAGCGGCGGAGTTGACGTGGTGGAGCCACTGGGCGATCGAGGACAACAAGAAGACGGTCCTCTTCGAGGCCAAGCGGCGCTTCGAGGCGAAGCACCCGGGGAGCACGGTGACGATCACGTTCTATGAGAAGAAGAACATGTGGCCCACACTCCGGGCGGCGTTCACGGCCGGCTCTGGCTTCCCGGACGTCTTTTACTACGACAACGACGTGCCGGAGTTCATCGCCACCGGTTGGCTGGCGGACCTCTCGAGTGGCATCCGCTGGGAGAACATCGAGCCATACGGCAAGGCCTTCTGGACCCGGCCGGGATCGGGCGGCAAGGTCGGGACCTGGGCCATCCCGGTAGAGGCGGCCTCGGACGAGATCTACTACAACAAGAAGATGTTCCGGCAACTCGGGATCACCGTCCCGGCGAGCTTCGCCTTTACCCAGGATGAGTTCAAAGAGGTGGTGGCCAAGTGCGCCAAGGCCGGCTACGCCGCCTTCGCCACGGGGGCGGCCGACCGGGAATGGGCCGCCATGTATGTCCCGAACGCCCTCCTCCTCAGCAAGCTGGGAGGCGACGAACTGAAGAGGCTGGCCCGCGGCGATCTGAGCTGGAAGGACCCGCGGGTGGTCGAGGTCTTCCGGTATTACAAGGAACTGATCGACCTCGGCGCCTACGCCAAGACGCTGAGCAGCATGACCCTGGCGGAGGCGCACCGGTACTTCCACACGGATCAGAAGGCCTGCATGTTCCCGGTCGGCTCCTGGTACACTGGCCGGGCCTTCGTTCCGCCGGACAAGGGGGGCCAGCCGAAGGACTTCGAGCTGGGGCTGTTGAACAATCCCCTGATGAAGGACGGGAAGGGCCACCGGGAGAAGTTCCTGGGCGTCGGTGGCTCGCTGGCGGTGGCGGCCAAGAGCCCGAACCTTGCCCTGGCGCTCCAGGTGGCCAATGCCTTCGCCGACGTCGAGATCGGGAACATGTGGATGGCCAAGACCGGCGTCCAGACGGGGATCAAGACCGACCCGGCGAGGATTGACAGCCCGATCAAGTGGTACTTCGAGGAATACGACAAGGTGAACAAGGGGACCAGGTGGATTGACCTGACGGCTCAGAACATGAAAGCCCCCATGAAGCCGGGCCTCTGGGAGGCCTATGTGGCCACGGTGAACCAGGGCCTCCCCAACAAGCTCATCGGCCCGGACGAAGCCCTGGCCAAGCTGGAAGACGCCCGCCTGAAGGGCAAGTAATTCCCCTTTCCCCGTCACCCTCGCCCTCTCCCCGGGTACCCTCTGGGTGCGGGGAGGGGGTAGGGGTGAGGGGTGTCAACGCGGGAGGATGCCATGCGCAGGATGACAGGATGGGTCGTAGTGGCAGGATGCGCCCTGTCGGTGGCGCTGGGTGCCGCTGCATACGCGGCCGAATTGAGCTGGTGGAGCCACTGGGCCACCCAGGATTCGAAGAAGATCGTGCTCATGGAAGCCAAACGGCGCTTCGAGTCCAAGCACCCCGGCAACACGGTGACCATCACCTATTACGAGAAGAAGAACATGTGGCCGACCCTCCGGGCGGCCTTCACGGCGGGCTCCGGCTTCCCGGATGTCTTCTACTATGACATTGACGTGCCGGAGTTCATCACGGCGGGATGGCTGGCGGATCTGTCCAGTGCGATCCGCTGGGAGAACATCGAGCCCTACGGCAAGGCCTTCTGGACCCGGCCGGGACCGGGGGGGAAGACGGGCACGTGGGCCATCCCCGTGGAGGCATCCTCGGACGAGGTCTACTTCAACAAGAAGATGTTCCGCCAGCTCGGCATCAACGTGCCGGCCAACTACGCCTTCACCCAGGACGAGTTCAAGGAGGTGGTCAGCAAGTGCACCAAGGCCGGGTACGCCGCCTTCGCCACCGGGGCCGCGGACCGCGAATGGACTGCCCTCTATATCCCCACCGCCTTCTTGCTGAGCAAGCTGGGCGTTGAGGACCTGAAGAAGCTGGGGAAAGGGGAGCTCTCCTGGAAGGATCCGCGGATCGTGGACGTCTTCCGCTATTACAAGGAGCTCATCGACCTCGGGGCCTACGCCAAGACCCTCACCAGCATGACGTTGGCCGACGCCCACCGCTTCTTCCACACCGAGCAGAAGGCCTGCATGTTCCCCGTGGGCTCCTGGTACACCGGCCGGGCCTTCGTGCCCCCCGAGAAGGGTGGCCAGCCCAAGGACTTCGAGCTGGGGCTGCTCAACTACCCGGTCATGAAGGACGGAAAGGGACACGGCCAGAAGTTCCTGAGCGTGGCCGGCTCCCTTGCCGTAGCCGCCAAGAGCCCGAACCTGAAGCTGGCCCTGGAGGTCGCGAATGCCTTCGCGGATGTTGAGGTCGGGAACATGTGGATGGCCCAGACCGGCATCCAGACCGGGATCAAGACCGACCCGGCGAAGATCGAGAGCCCCATCAAGTGGTACTTCGAGGAGTTCGGCAAGGTCAACAAGAACAGCAAGTGGGTGGACCTGACGGCCCAGGACCTCAAGGCCCTGATGAAGCCCGGCATGTGGGAGGTCTGGGTCGCCACCGTCAACCAGGGCCTGCCGAACAAGCTGATCGGCGTGGACGAGGCCCTGGGCAAGCTGGAAGAGGCACGGCTCAAGGGCAGGTAGGCTCCCGACAGCGATCAGCAATCAGCCGTCAGCTTTCAGCCCAGCGGGCTGGAGGCTGACGGCTGATTGCTTCATTCGCGGGAACCCGCCAGCTTCCGGCGCAGCCACCATGCACGCGGACCAGTTCGATTCCGCCCACCCCCTGCCGCGGGTCGTGCCCCGCGAGGAAGTCCGTAAACCAGGGCCGCGACGCCCGTGGGGGGCGATCGCGATTTTCCTCGGCCCCGCGCTCCTCTTCTACTTCTCCTTCATCATCTATCCGGTGCTCGTCACCTTCTACAACAGTGTCCACACGCTCAGGATGGACCTGGGGATGATGTACGAATACGTCGGCTTCCAGCACTTCAAGGAGGTCTTGACCGAAGACGAGGTCTTCTGGAAGGCGGCGCGCAACGCCATGACCTGGGCCGTGGTCGCGCCCATCGTTGACATCCCGCTGGCCCTCATCCTCGCCTTCATCCTGCACGGCAAGGTGCCGTTCGCCCGGTTCTTCCGGACGGTCTGGTTCACGCCTCTCCTCATGTCGTACCCGGTAGTCGGAGTGATCTGGTTGTGGGTCTACAACTACGACTGGGGAATGGCCAACCTGGTCTTGCGGGCGGTCGGCCTGGGCAGCTATGCCCAGGCGTGGCTTGCCAGCCCCACCACGGCGCTGCCCGCCTTGATCCTGGTCACCAGCTGGATGTTTGCCGGCTTCAACATGGTCGTCATGCTGGCGGCGATCCATGCGATCCCCGCCGAATATCAGGAGGCGGCCCGGGTGGATGGCGCCGGCACGTGGCACCGGCTCTTCCACATCATCATCCCTCTCCTGCGCCCGACGATGGTGAACCTGGCCATCCTGGACTTCATCGGGAAGATGAAGCAGTTCGCCTTGGTCTGGGTCATGACCCGGGGTGGGCCGATGTGGGGCACCGAGACGGTGGCCACCTATGTGATCAAGCGGGCCTTCGAGTGGAAGACCCTCGACCTGGGCTACCCGTCGGCGATTGCGGTGATCTGGTTCGTCATCATCTTCGGGCTGTCCTGTGGGCTGACGCGCTTCCTGCAGCGGCGTGAGGCGCTGGAGTTCTGATGCTGCGCCCGGGACTGACCAAGGCGATTCTGATGCTCCCGGTTCTGGTCTACACGGCCTTCTCGGCGGGGCCCTACCTCTGGACGGCCACGATGTCCCTTCGAACTACGGACGAGATCTACCGCAACCACTACGGCCTTCCGATCCCGCCGCACTTCTGGAAGTTCTACACGGCCTGGACAGAGTTCGGGTACGCCACGTACTTCAAGAACAGCGCCATCGTCACGGTGGTGGCGGTCATCCTGATCACGACGTTCGGGGCCATGGCTGGCTTCGGCTTTGCCCGCAGGCGGTACGCCTTCCCCCTGCGGGAGCCGCTGTTCCTCATGCTCTTCCTGTCCATCATGTTCCCGCCCCAAATCATGATCCTGTCGCTGTTTCAGATCCTCATCAAGTACGGCCTCTTCAACACGCTGGCGGGGCTGATCCTGGTGTATGTGGCGACGGAGCTCCCGGTGACCATTTATTTGCTGCGCGCGTTCTTCGCCCAGATCCCTGTGGAGATGGAGGAGGCGGCCCGCATCGACGGGTGCAGCGACTGGACGATGTTCTGGCGGGTGATGTTTCCCATCGCCAGGCCCGCCGTGGCGACGACGATGATCCTGAACTTCATCTACTTCTGGAACGAGTTCCTGTATGCGGTCGTCTTCATCACCAAGCAGGAGATCCGCACGCTGCCCCTGGCCATCCAGTTCCTGGTGAGCGACCAGTACTTCGACATCGGCATGCTGGCCACCGGGCTGATGATCGCGACCCTGCCGGTGCTGGTGATGTATCTGTTTCTGTCCGAGTGGTTCGTGAAGGGCATGACCGCGGGCGCGATCAAGGGATAAGCCGTCGTTCCCTCAGGAGCAATTCATGGCAGAGAAATCCTTTCGAGTGGCGCTGTTGGGCTGCGGCTTCGCTTCGGAGTTCCACCTGAGGGCCTGGCGCATGGTGCCCGGGGCGGAGGTGGTCGCCCTGTGCGATCCGGATCCGGCCAAGCGCGAGGCCCGCGCCCGGGAGTTCGGGGTCGGGCGGACCTTCGCCACTGTCGCGGAGCTGGTCCAGGGCATCGAGGTGGACGCCTACGACGTGGCTACTCCGCACGAGACGCACCGGGCGGTCACCGAGCAGCTCGTGACCACGGGCAAGCCGGTGCTATGCCAGAAGCCGCTGGCCGGGACCCTGGAGGATGCCCGGGCCATCGCGGACCTGTACGAGCAAAAGAACGTCCGCCTGATGGTGAACGAGAACTGGCGATGGCGAGTCTGGTACCAGGAGATCAAGCGCCGGATCGGGGCGGGGGAGATCGGCGAGCCGTTCTACGCCCGCCTCGGCACGCGGGGCCCGGCCGTGGTGCCGACGCCGGAATATCCCGAGACTTTTGGGCTCCCGCGCTTCCCCCGTTTCAAGACCATGCCGCAGCTTCTCATCATCGAGTTCCTGGTTCATCACATTGATACGATGCGATTCCTCTTCGGCGAGGTGGACAGCCTCTACGCCCAGACCCGACGTCCGGCCAGGAACGTGGCGGGCGAAACGGTGGCCACGCTGATCCTCAACCAGGGCCCAGTCCTGGGACTGCTGGACTCGAGCTGGGCCTCCTACGGGTATCCGGCCGGAACCGCCAATGACACCTTCGTGGTGGAGGGCACCCAGGGGTCCATGTTCCTGAGCCCCGAGGGGCGCCTCGCCTTGCACCGGACGGACGGCCGTGTGGAGCGGATCCCGGTGGACACCACCGACAACTACGTGCGGATGTACTGGGGCGCCATCAACCACTTCGCCGAGTGCGTGCGGACCGGCGCCCCGTTCCAGACCGATGGGGCCGACAACCTGAAAACCCTGGAGGCCGCGTTCCGCGCCTACGACTCGGCCCGGGAGAACACGGTGATTCGCTGGAGGACCTGATGAGCTATACGGTGGTGTACTGGAACCGCGCAACGGCAGACGTGTACGAGGTGATCCGCAGTCAGATGGCATCCGGCTGGAAGCTTGTCACCTTGGAGGGCGAGAGCAAGGAGGGCTGGCTCGCCCAGTTACGGGACGTGGATTTCATGATCGTGGCCGACTGGGCGATTACGGAAGAGACCCTCGCCGCCGCCCCAAAGCTCCGCATGGTCCAACACCAGGGGGTGGGCCACGAGCGGATCGACAAGGCGGCGCTGAAGGCACGGGGGATCCCGCTGGCCCTCTGTCCCGCCGGGACCACGGTGGGCGTGGCGGAGCACACGATCCTGCTGATCCTGGCCGTCTACAAGCGGCTGGTCGTGGCGGACACCAGGCTCCGGGAGGGAACGTGGCTGCAGTGGGGGCTGCGATCCACCTCGTACGAGCTGGCGGGCAAGACCCTGGGCCTGGTCGGGTTCGGCCGGATCGCCCAGGCGGTGGCCCAGCGCGCCCACGCTTTCGAGGCACGGATCCTGTACCACGACCCGTACCTTGGGGAGCGACCCCCGGCGGCCAACGCATGGACTGCCGTGGCGGTGTCCCTGCCGGAATTGCTCCGGCAATCCGACATCGTCAGCCTCCACGTGCCGACGACGGACGAGACTCGGCGCTTCTTGAGCACGTCGAAATTCGAGCAGATGAAACCGTCGGCCGTCCTGATCAACACGTCGCGGGGGGCCGTGGTGGACGAGCCGGCCCTCATCAAGGCCCTGGAAGCCAGGACCATCGCCGGCGCGGGCCTGGACGTGTTCGAGCAGGAACCCATCCAGCCCGACAATCCCCTCCTGAAGCTGGACAACGTCGTGCTGACGCCGCACATCGCCGCCGGGACCGTGGACGCCCTACGACAGAAGATGCAGTCCGTCTTTTCCAACCTCCTGCGATTCGCCGAGGGCAAGCCGATCCAGGATCGGGTGGTTTGAATGGCAGCCTTCAGCGGTCAGCAATCAGCCTTGCGTTTGAGCGACTGCAGGTGAGTGTTTCTCTTGAGTGGATTAGCCTTTCGTCATCTTTCCACGAGGAGCGCCGGTCTCAGGCCGACGGCTGAATGCTGATGGCTGAGCGCTTGTGAGGAGGACTCCATGGCCGGGATTGGGTTCCGAGTCAAGACGAAGATCGAGCGGGCGCCGAAGTCCCTGGTGGACCAGTTCGCCAAGTATCCGACCGGCAACATCGTGGACGCCATGGGCCGCTTCGGCGCCATGGATCCCGGCGTCAAGCCCGTGGGGCCGGGGATGAAGTTCGCCGGATCGGCGCTCACGGTGCGCATCCGGGCGTGTGACAACCTGGTCATCTACAAGGCGCTGGACCTGGCCCAGCCGGGTGACGTCCTGGTGATCGCGACCAACAACTTCCAGGGCGCGGCGACGTGGGGGGACCTGACCAGCTTGATCGCCAAGGCCAAAGGGGTGGCCGGCGTGGTGACCGACGGGATGGTCCGGGACGTGGACGGGATCTGCCAGGTCGGCCTGCCGGTGTTCGCCCGGGGGGCGACGCCCAACAGCCCCTTCAAGGACGGGCAGGGCGAGGTCAACTTCACCGTGACCTGCGGCGGCGTCACCGTCCGCCCGGGGGACATCCTGGTGGGGGATGGCGACGGCGTGGTGGTCATCCCGCGGGAGGAATGGGACGAGGTGCGGAAGGGCGCGGCCAAGGTCGTAGAGAAGGAACACCAGACCGTCGCCAACATCCAGGCGGGCAAGCTGATCCCGGACTGGGTCGCCAAGACGCTCGCGGAGCGGGGCTGCACCTTCGTGGATTAGCAAAGCGAATCAAACCCATGCAACCGCAAATGAACGCAAATAAACGCCGATGCAGACCAGGGGAGGAACTCGGATTCCAGATCGTTGATGGGCACCTGCACATCGGGGGACCGCCCGAGCGCCGGGGCAGCGTGGAGGACATCCTGGCCCTCATGGGGGAGCACCACATCGAGCGGGCGGTGGCCTTTCCGGCACCGGGTCTCCAGCCCGACAATGCGGGGCTGGCCATGACAATCGCGCGGTACCCGGATCGGTTCGTGGGCTTCGCCTGGATCAACCCGCACCACGGTCAAGAGGGACTGGACGAACTCGAGCGGATGGTCCGGGACCACGGCTTCCGCGGGATCAAGTTCCAGCCGATCCTGCATGCCTTCCAGCCCATGTCGGCCATGGTCCACGCCCTCATGCGGAAGGCGGCGGACCTCGGGATCGCGGCGCTGTTCCATTCGGGGCACGCCCCCTACAGCCTTCCGTGGGAGATCGGCGAGGTGGCGGAGCTGTTCCCGACCGTCCCCGTCATCATGGATCACATGGGCCTCCAGTGGATGGGATACGTGGACGCCGCGATTCGAGTAGCCAAACGGCTGCCGAATGTGATATTGGGGACCACCGGTATGGCGTTCCACAGCAAGATCCGGCAGGCCGTCCGCGAGGTCGGCGCCGACCGCGTGGTCTTCGGTTCGGACGCCCCCATGGTGCATCCGGGGCCGGAGATCCTGCGGGTGCAAGCGGCCGAGCTCACGCCCGACGAGGAGCGGATGGTGCTCCGAGACAATATGCTCCGGTTGATCAAGCTGTAGGGGGAGGGCGCCTCACCTTGACGGGAGCCAGCGGCCCAGGGGTCTTATACTGCATATAACGAGACTCGGGTCTTATACGGAACCAGATAATCCATCGTTCGGTGGCGCAGAGCGCGTCGGCTTATGTACGATCACAATGAGAAGGCCGGCAACCAAGGCGACGTTGTGAAGCACCCGGCGCTGATCGCAGCCGCCGACGCTTTGATGGTGGAGTGCGATGGGGCGTTCCAATACGCGGATACGTTCGCGGGCTATGCCTTCAACCCGCTGAGATCGGATGGCGAATGGCGCAACGGTATAGGCGTTCTGGGGCGATCTGGTCGCACATCGGACAATCCCGCTGTGAGCTTCTGGCGGGAACTTTGGTCGTGCAGAGCGGGGTTGCGCGGATCGGTTTACCCGGGATCGTTAGTGTTCATTCTCAAGCTCTGCCTGAGCAAAGATCGTTCCTTTCGCGCGCGGCTGTGGGACACCTCGCCGGCAGTTATCGCACAGCTCATGAACGCGTACAACACCGACGAAGCTGCAATTAATCCACGACCTGCGGAAGTCGGCGATTTCTCCGACGTGAAGCCGAATCTTCTTTTGATCGATCCACCCGGACTGCGAACGCAATCAAAGAAGGAATACCCTGACCTAGCCGACCTTCTTCGTTTCTTTGACGTAGTTGACAATGCGATCCTTTGGTTTCCCATTACGGCCCAAGGAAATGGCTCTCCCGCTCCCGAAACGGAACCATCAAGAATGGCGAGATCCGATTGCCTTGCCCGCGGGTTATGGGTTACATCCGTTCGCTGGTCCGGCGGCATTCGCACGTGCGGTTGTCGCCTCGCCTACCGATTGCCTTCCGATGCGGGCGACAAATTGCGGGCGGCCGTAAACGATGTTACTGCACTTATGGACTGGAATCCTGATTGGGTTACCCACGAAGGACCACCGATGATGTGTGGAGTGAAGACAATGCCAGTCATAGGCAAAGAAGACATCGTACTTACCCTGAAAGCGCTAAAACCGGAGATCGCAGCACGATACAAGGCGAAGGAGATAGGGCTCTTCGGCTCCTTTGCGCGGGAGGAGCAGAGTAAGATCAGTGATATTGATGTGTTGGTGGACTTTGAAGAAGGGGCGGACTTGTTTGATTTGGTGGGGCTGGCTCTGTTTCTGGAAGAGGAACTCCAGCGAAAGGTAGATGTCGTCCCCAAGAGTGCCCTGAGAGTAGAGCTTCGAGAGTCGGTGCTCCGAGAGGTCGTACCCCTGTGAGGGATTCCAGGCTCTACCTGAAAGACATCTTGGCGGCGATAGAGAGCATTGAAGCCTTCGTAGAGGGGATGGATCTGGAGGCATTCCGGGTGGATGACAAGACCACAAGCGCGGTGATCAGGAAGTTTGAAATCATCGGTGAAGCAGCCAAAGGGATTCCTGAGGAGATCCGACGGAGTTATCCGCAGATTCCGTGGAAGGAAATGGCCGGCATGAGAGACAGGCTGATTCATTTCTACTCCGGAGTGGATTACCAACTGGTGTGGATGACGATCAAGGAGCGCTTGCCTCAGGTCAAACCGGAGATTCAGAAGATTGTACGGGATTTCGCCTAACCTCTCGCCGGAGCCGACGCCTCGCTAGGCTCGGCGCGGCTCAGTCGCTGTGCGGAAGGCGACTCGAAATTGGCGGCCAGGCATTGCCGGGACCAAGGATGGATGCCGGCGGCTGGTAAAGCGCGCTATCTAACTCTGATCCGAGAAAAATCTGAGACCGCCATGACGCCAAGGTCGCCAGGGATGCTATGTTCCGATCTGTCCATCGAAGGACCCGCAAAACCGGCTCATGGGGCTTTGAGGATTTTCGTCTCTTCCCCCGAATAGGCCATTCGTCCTTGGTGTTCTTGGCGCCTTGGCGGTTAGAATTTTCGGATCGAGGCTAGAAGCAGGGACCAGATTGCGCTCCGGCAGGATCCGGAGTGGTTGACCGAGCCACGGAGGCGAGGTGGCGGCGCGGTCTGCCGGTTCTGGTCCGCTCTTTCCAAACGGAGCGCCGGGACACACAGCCGCCTAGCACAGTCTTGGAGGTGAGGTGATCCCGCCTCAGGCGGGACACCGACACAAGGGAGGGAATGCCATGAAACGAGTCGCGGCGTCACTGATGGGAATCCTGGGGTTCGCCGTCGGGGCGATCCTGGGTCTGGGGCTGACGGCGGACATCCGTGCGGCGGAGTTCGACCTGGTCGAGGCGCACACCTCGCCACCCGATCACCCGTACACCCTGGGGATGGTCCGGTACGCCGACTTGGTCAAGGAGCGCACCAATGGCCGCGTGGCCATCCAGATCCACCACTCGCGGCAACTCGGCGACGAGCGGCAGGTGGTCGAGGGGCTGCAGTTGGGGACGATCCACCTCACGGTCACGTCCACCGGTCCCCTCGGGGGATTCGTGCCGGAGATGAACGTGGTGGACCTGCCGTTCCTCTTCCGGGATGCCGAGCACGCCTACAAGGTCCTGGACGGGGAGATCGGCCGCGGCCTCCTGAACAAGTTTGACGCGGTCGGGATCAAAGGCCTGGCCTTCTGGGAGAACGGGTTCCGTCACATCACGACGTCGAAGAAGCCGGTGCGGGAGCCCACGGACATGAAGGGCCTGAAGATCCGCGTCATGGAGAACAAGGTCCACCAGGCCGCCTTCCGGCAGCTCGGATCGGATGCCACGCCCATGGCCTGGGGCGAGGTGTTCACGTCGCTGCAGCAGGGACTCCTGGACGCCCAGGAGAATCCCATCCCCATCATCTACACGTTCAAGCTCAACGAGGTCCAGAAGTACGTCTCCCTGACCGGCCACGTCTACTCGCCGGCACCCCTGCTCATGAGCAAGAAGACCTGGGACCGGATGCCGCCGGAGATCCAGAAGGTCATGTTCGACACCGCCGTGGAGGTGGCCAGGTACCAGCGCGGCTTGATCCGCGAGCAGGAGCAAAAGCAGATCGGCGAGCTGAAGGCCAAGGGGATGACCGTCATCGAGAACCCCGACCGGGCGGCCTTTCGCGAGGCCATGAAGCCGGTCTTCGACCAGTTCCAGGGGCAGTTCGGGAAGGACCTGGTCCAGCGCATCGTCAACACGAAGTAGGATCTGGACCGCGTGACCGGGCAGCGCCGGAGCATCGGCCCGCGCATGGACGCCCTCAGTCACGGGGCGAATCGGCTTGCCGAGGGGGTCATGGGCGTCTTCCTGGCGGCCATGACCCTGCTGGTGGGCGTCCAGATCGCCGGCCGCTTCGTCTTCAGCTATTCCATCTTCTGGTCGGACGAGCTCACCCGGTTCCTCCTCATCTGGATCTCCTTCCTGGGGATGAGCGTGGGGGTTCGCCGCGGGGCGCACCTCGGCATTGACAGCCTGGTGCGGGCGCTGCCGCCGCGCCAGGCCCGGATCGTCCTCACCGCCGCGCTCCTGCTGTGTCTCCTGTTCTTCGCCGTCATGGTCGTCTACGGCGGAATCCTGGTGCACCGCACCTGGCCTCAGCGCTCGGTGAGCCTGGGGCTCCGCATGAGCATCCCGTATCTCGCCGTGCCGGCCTCCGGCCTCCTGATGTTCGTGCACGCCGTGGCCATCGGCCTGCGCGGCGAGCGGCCGGTCCTGGCCGCGGGGGAAGACCGCCTTGCTTAGCCTGATCCTGGTCGGCCTCCTCCTGATCCTGTTCGCGCTCAACATCCCGGTGGCGGTGGCCTTCGGCCTGACATCCACGGCGTTCCTGGCCCTGCTCACCGACATCCCGCTGACCCTGATCCCCCAGCAGATGTTCGCCGGCACGGACTCGACCGTGCTTCAGGCGGTGCCCTTCTTCCTGCTGGCCGGCGCCCTGATGGACAAGGGCGGCATCTCCCTCCGGCTCATCAACTTCGCCAACACGCTGGTGGGCTGGGTGACTGGGGGGCTGGCGATGGTGTCGGTGGTGGCCAGCATGTTCTTCGCGGGAATCTCCGGGTCGGCGGCGGCGGACTCGGCGGCCATCGGCTCGGTGATGATCCCGGCCATGGAGAAGAAGGGGTACGCCAAGGACTTCGCCGCGGCCCTGATCGCCTGCGCCGGGACAATCGGCACCATGATCCCCCCCAGCATTCCCATGATCATCTACGGGGTGGCCACGGGGACCTCCATCGGAGCACTGTTTATCGCCGGGGCGGTCCCCGGCGTCCTCATGGGGCTGGCCCTGATGGCCCACTCCTACGGGGTCAGCCGGCGGCGCGGGTACGCCGGCCTCCCCTTTCCCACGGCGCGGGAGGCCTGGATCACGTTTCGGGAGGCGATCCTGACGCTGCTGATGCCCGTCATCATCGTGGGGGGGATTCTAGGGGGGGTCTTCACCCCGACGGAGGCAGCGGCGGTCGCCGTGTTTTACAGCCTCCTGCTCGGGGGCGTGGTGTACCGGGAGCTCACGTGGCGGGACCTACCGGACGTCCTGGTGACCACCGGTGTGGGAACCGGCATCGTCATGTTCATCATCGCGACGTCTACCCTCTACGGCTGGATCCTGGCGCGACAGTTGATCCCGCTGAAACTCGCCAACGCGTTCACCGGGTTCACCGACAACCCCTGGGTGTTCATCCTCCTGGTCAACGTCCTGCTGCTTCTTGTCGGGACCGTCATGGAGACGGTGCCGTCCATCATCATCTTCGCCCCGGTCCTGTTGCCCCTGGTCAAGCGGCTGGACATCGACCCGGTGTTCTTCGGGGTGATCATGGTGGTAAACCTCTCCATGGGGCTCGCCTCGCCGCCCTCGGGGGCGACCCTGTTCGTGTCCACGGCCATCGCGCGGGAACGCCTGGACCGCGTCTGCCAAGCCGTCTGGCCCCTGTTCTTCTCCATGGTCGCAATCCTGCTGCTGATCTCTTTCGTGCCCTCCCTTGTCATGTTCCTCCCCCGGCTGGTCTACGGCCGCTGACCGGTACCAGAGCTCCTGGGGCAGCGTTCGCGCACTCAGGCAGCGCTTTCGGCGAGTTCCTTCAGTCGTATCAAATACTTCTTGCCCGTGGGTTTGCCGAACCGGTGGAGGAAGGACACCAGGAGCCGCAGGAAGAAATTGATGCGAAGGTTGTGGACCAGGATGGTCTGGATCACCAGGGTTCCACCGCCGGTGTGCGACAACTCATACATCTCCTGCGCATATGCGGTCGGCGGCAGGCTTACCCCGGTGTGCCGGAGGACCAATTTCACCGGCGGCTGATACTCCTCGATCTCTGCCGAGAACTCCCGCTCCCGCCCGCCCATCACATACGTTACGCGATAGCGGAAGCCCGTGGATCGCTGCCCCCAAGACATCGGCACGACGTCCTTGATCTTGGGATTCCAGAGCTTCATGCGCTCCGGGTCCTCGAGATACTGCCACACCCGCTCCGGCGGGGCGTTGATCTGGACGCTCTCCCTCAGGGTCATTCGTTCCTCGGCTCCCCGCCGATCCTCAGGCAAGCCCCACCTCCACATTTCACAGGTTACGGACATAGGCCGGGCCGAGGTGAGCCATCTGCTCCTCGATCCAGCGGGCGCGTTCGCGCACGTAGGTTGAGGGATTCCTGGCGTGAAGTCGGCGGGGGTTGGGCAGGACCGCGGCCAGGAGAGCAGCCTCGCTCTCCCGAGGTCGGCGGGACGCTTGCCGAAGAAGGCCTGGGAGGCCGCAGAGACCCCGTAGATCCCGTCGCCGAACTCGGCGACATTCAGGTACACCTCGAGGATCCGCCTCTTCGGCCACAGGAGTTCCAGCAGCACCGTGAAGTAGGCCTCCAGACCTTTCCGCAGGTAACTCCGCCCGGGCCAGAGGAACAGGTTCCTCGCCACCTGCTGGCTGATGGTGCTCGCCCCCCGGAGGCGACCCCGGGTATCCTTTTCCAACACGGCATCCGCAATGGACTCGAAATCGAAGCCCCGATGATGGGGGAACTTCTGATCCTCGGAGGCAACGACCGCCAGGCGCATCTCCGAGGAGATGGATCCCCGGCCGATCCAGCGGTGGTGAATAGTCTTGTGGCGTTCCCCTCGGATGAGATGTGCTGCGCGCTTCTCCAGCATGAAGGCAGTCGTCGGGGGTGGAACCCATCGCAGGCCGATCACGGGCGCCACCGTGACGAGGATCACGGCCAACAGGGCGCACCGCAGAATCCGCCCAACTCGGGAGAGGATGGTCTGTCTCGACATGGTTGCCGGCCTGGGGAACCGGACGATTGCAAGCGTTACAAGCGACTGACGGCAACCTGAAACCGGACCCAACGCTATTCCTTCCCTGCGGGCCAGTCAAGACGCGAGCGGGAAAGGTGCTTGACCCCGCAAAGCGGGTAGAGATAGCATCACGTCGTCGGCGCCCACCCAAGGGCCGACCCTGCGCCAGGCCCTGCCGTCCGCGGCGGTGACCGAGGCCGTGAATCAGGGCCTGGGCTCGAAATCCGAATGGGTGACCGTGCAGTCGCCCGAATGACGGGAGGAGACGACGATGGCGAATCTGGCAGCGATGGAGCCTCGAGCCCAGGAGATCCTGGACCGAGAGCGGAAGGCATACGAGGCCGCCAATCCGAAGTCGCGGGAGGCGTATCAGCACTCCAGCCGCGTCCTGCCGGGCGGCGTCACCCGCCAGCTCTGCTACTTCTCCCCGTTTCCGTGCTACGCGGACTTCGGCGAGGGCTGCTGGTTCGTGGACATTGACGGCAACCGGCGCCTGGACCTGTTCAACAACGCCACCTCGCTGATCCTGGGCCACCGCCCGCAGCCCGTGATGAAAGCGGTGCGGGAGCAACTGGCCCGGGGGACCGCCTTCCAGACCAACACCGGGCTGGAGACGCGCCTGGCGGAGATGCTGGCGGAACGCCTCCCCTCGGTGGAGCAGATCCGCTTCACCAACAGCGGGAGCGAGGGGACTCTCATGGCCATCCGGGCCGCCCGCGCCTTCACCGGCCGGCCCAAGGTCGCCAAGATGGAGGGGGGCTATCACGGCTCGCACGATGTCGTGGAGATCAGCGTGCGGCCGCCCCTGGAAGCGGCCGGACCGCCGGAGACCCCTACACCGGTGGCCGAGTCGGCCGGGATCCCGCCCGAGGTGCTGGCGGATGTCGTCCTCTTGCCCTACAACAACCTGCCGGCGGCGCGAGCCATCCTCGACCGGGAGGGGCCCCGGATCGCCGCGCTCATCGTGGAGCCGATCCTGGGCAGCGTGGGGTTCATCCCGGCGGAGCGGGAATTCCTCGCCGGGTTACGCGCCGAGGCGGCCCGCCACGACATCGTTTTCATCCTGGACGAGGTCCAGAGCTTCCGCCTGAGCCGGGGCGGCGCGCAGGCGCTCTTCGGCATCCGGCCGGACCTCACCGCCTTCGGCAAGATCATCGGCGGGGGGTTCCCGGTGGGCGCCTTCGGCGGGCGCCGCGAGATCATGGCCCTCTTCGACGCTTCAAAGGGCCGGGCGCGGATTCCCCACGCCGGGACGTTCAACGGGAACCCGATCACCATGGCGGCCGGGATCGCCACGCTGGAGCAGTTGACGGAGTCCACCTTGGGCAGACTCAACGGGACCGGCGATCGCGTGCGGGGGCGGCTGCGAGAGCTCGGCGTGAAATGCGGGGTCCCGATGCAGATCACCGGCATCGGCTCGATGTTCAAGATCCACTTCAGCGCCTCGCCGATCCATGACTACCGCACAGCCCAGCGGGCCAGCAGCCTGATCCACGAGGCCCTCTTCCTGTTCGGCCTGAACCGCGGCCTGTTTTTGTCCAGCGGCGGGCGCTGCTGCCTGTCCACGGCCATGGGCGACCCTGAGGTGGAGAAATACCTGGCCACGGTCGAGGAGTTCCTATCGGTGCTCGCGCAGTAGGCAGGCTCGCACCTTCAAATGCGGAATGCGGAATGGGTAGAATACACCCGGTGAACCGACAACTGACAGCGATCAAAGCAGATATTCCTGACGATGGCCGGTTGTCAGTTGTCGGTTGTCCGTTTTTCATTGAGTGTGCCCGCCAAGGGCCCAGCATCCTGTTAACGCTATCGGGCCGGCGCAAGATTTCCCTTGACAGGTCAACCCGAAAGGGACTCAACTTGGTTTAAGATAGGTTGCCCCCGAAGGGAGGGATTGCCTGCATGGGGGTAACGGAGGTGAGCCATCATCGTGTTTCGACCATCCTGCTGAAAGGAGGGACTGTCCCATGAGAGCCTCAAAGGTGCTCGCGATAGCCCTGGCACTCCTGTTCCTGAGCCCTGCCATCACCCTGGCCGGAGCGGCCAAAACGACCATCACCCTATGGTACCCGGCCGGAGACATCACGGCCGGCGCCGCCCACTTCGCCGACAAGGCCCTGTTTGCCGAGTTCGAAGCCAAGAACAACGTGAAGGTCGAGGCGGTGGCGCTGGATTACGATACCATGATCCAAAAGATCTTCGCCGCCGCCGCCGGGAAGAACATCGCGGACATCCTGTTCATCGACACCTCCTGGCTTCCCGGGTTCCTGAAGGAGGAGATGCTGGAGCCGGTGGCGGATGCCAAGGCCAAGGCGTGGCTGGCGGCCGTCTCGCCCGAGATCAAGGAGCTGTCCGACTACGGGAAGGGCCGGATGTGGGGCTATCCCCAGTACGGCATTGACGTGTATGGCCTGACCTGGAACAAGGACCACTTCAAGGAAGCCGGCCTGGATCCCGAGAAACCTCCCAAGACCTGGGACGAGTTCCGGGAGTATGCCAAGAAGCTCACCAAGCGCGACGCCCAGGGGAACGTCACTCGGGTTGGCTACGCGATCCGGCACGTGGGGCACCCCCACGGCGTCGTTCACAAACACTTCTGGGCGATCTACGGAGCCGGCGCGCAACTCATTGACGACCCGAACACCCTGCGAGGCGGCAAGTCGATGATCAACACCCCGGGTGGCAAGATGGCGCTCCAGCTCGTCTTGGATATGCTGGATGTGGACAAGTCCACCAGCCTGAACTTCCCGGACCCCCGCGCGGCCTTCCTGAAGGGCATCGCCTCCATGCAGATCAGCGAGACGGTGAGCATCAAGGCGCGGCAGCCCAAGGAAGCGCCCGACCTGAAGTGGGGGATGGCCCTGCCGCCGGTGCCCAAGGCCGGGGACAAGTCGGTGACGCTCCTCGGCGCCTGGCTCTACTCGGTCCCGAAGCAGGCCAAGAACAAGGCCATGGCCTGGAAGGCCATCGAGTGGATCAACAGCGTGGAGAAGGACTACGAGCTCTGCAAGAAGTACGACGCGTCGCCTCGGTACAAGGTCAACTGGGACAAAGAGCCCTTCAAGTCCGATGCCTACGACCAGGGCCTGAAGCAACTGTACCCCTACGGGAAGAAGCTCCCCATCAACCTGGGGCTGAACGGGATCATGGATGCCATGGGTGGCGCGATCCAGAAGGTCTGGCACCACGAAGGATCGGTTGACGCCGCCCTCGCCGAGGCGGAGCGGCTGGCCAACAAGGCCATCGCCGACGCCGCCAAGTAGTTTGAAGACCGGCCGTCCGGCTGCTGCCCCACGGGGGGAACCCCGTGGGGCAGTTTCTTTGTGACCGGATCCGGGAGAGAGGGAAGAGCATGGCGAGCCACCGGAACCGATCCGTCCGGCAGATCCTGGCCCGGCTGCACGCCAGGCGCGTCCTGCATGCCTACCTGTTCATCGCCCCGGTCATCGTGCTCTTCGGGATCTTCCGGGTGGTCCCCGCCATCCAGACCCTCCTCTACAGCTTTTACAAGGTCGAGCTACTGCGGGGCCGATTCACCTTCATCGGGCTGGAGAACTTCTTCGCCCTGTTGACCGACGAGATCTTCCGAAAGGCGACGGTCAACACCTTGATCTACGTCGTGGCGATCGTCCCCATCTCGGCCGCCCTGGGCCTGATCCTGGCCGTCCTGTTCAACGCCCGGTTCCACCTCAAGGAGTTCTTCAAGGCGGTCTACTTCGCCCCCATGGTTACCAGCACAGTGGCCGCGGCCATGGTGTGGTGGTGGCTCTATAATCCTCAGTTCGGGCTGTTCAATGTCTTGCTGCGCCTGATCCGGATCCCGGACCAGCCCTGGTTGATGTCCAGCCACATGGCGCTGCCCTCCATCATCATCTTCAGCATCTGGAAGACCCTCGGCTACAACATGATCATCTACCTGGCCGGCCTCCAGGCCATCCCCCAGCAGTTCTACGAGGCGGCCACCATTGACGGGGCCAGCCCGTTCAAGCGCTTCTGGAGGATCTCGGTGCCGCTCCTCGCCCCCACGACCACCTTCATCCTCATCTACAACGGCATCCTGGCCTTCCAGGTCTTCGACCAGGTTTTCGTCCTGACGGGGGGCGGCCCCGCCAATTCCACGAACGTCGTCGTCCTGGATCTGTACCGGCAGGCCTTCGAGCGGTACAATTTCGGCTACGCCGCGGCCGAGGCCATGATCCTCTTCGTCTTCATCCTGGGGGTCACGGTGCTGCAATACGTGTACAGCAAGCGCTTCGAGGTGACGTACTGAGTGCTGAGGGGGCCCATGTCACGTTTCACTCTAGCGAGGATCGCGAAGCTGCCTCTGTACTTGGTGGTCAGCGGGGTCGCGGTCCTCATGATCCTCCCGTTCTACTGGATGGTCATGACCGCCTTTGTTCCGGCTCCGGATATCATCGCGTTCCCGCCGAAATGGATCCCGAGCCGGTTGACGCTGGAGCATTTTGCCGTGGCCATCGCCAAGGCCCCGTGGCTCGCCTACTACTGGAACAGTTTCGTCGTGGCGGTGGTCTCGGTCGGTTGCTCGCTGCTCTTTGGCCTCTTCGCCGGCTACGCCTTCGCCGTGTATCGGTTCCCCCTGCAGAACTTCTTCTTCCTGTTGATCCTTGCCACCCTGATGGTGCCTGTCCAGGTCACCTCGGTCGCCCTGTACATCCTGCTGGCACAGATCAACTGGGTGGACACATACCTGGGCATCCTGGCGCCGAACTTCGCCAGCGCCTTCGGGGTCTTCATGATCCGGCAAGGGATCAAGTCCATCCCCATGGACCTCATCGAGGCAGCCCGGATGGATGGGGCTGGTGAGACGCGGATCGTCCTGACCATCATCGCGCCCCTGATCAAGACGACCCTGGCCACCGTCGCCATGATCCTCTTTCTGGGGTCGTGGAACGACTTCCTCTGGCCGGTCATCATCATCAACTCGCAAGATCTGCGGACGATCCCGGTGGGCATCGCCCTGTTCAAGGATCCCTACGGCAGCATGAACTACGGACCCCTGATGGCCGCCACGGTCATCTCGACCGGCCCCATGCTTTTGGCCTACGTCCTCTCGCAGAAGTACATGATCCGGGGGATCGCGCTTACCGGGCTCAAGGGATAGGGGCGTGAGGCGTCAGGCGGGAGGGGTGAGGGGAGCGCCGCACGCGCCGTTGGGCCAGAGCGCGGTGCTCGACCCGGGAGGATGGTTGTGGAGCAGCCGAAGTTGACGCCGGAGCAGATCGCGGAGCTGCAGCAGTACATCGGGTACGGGGCGGCCTGGCTGGGGCCGGTGCTGGTCGAGGGATCCGGCTGCCGGGTCACGGACATCAACGGGAAATCCTACCTCGACTGCACCTCCCAGGCCTGGACCCTGGTCCTGGGGTACAACCACCCCGAGGTAATGGAGGCGGCCCTGACGCAGGCCAGAAAGCTGGCCCACGCCCGGGCCGGATTCCCGACGATTCCCCGCCTGCTCCTGGCCAAGCGGCTGGCCGACCTCTGTCCCGGCCGGCTGAACCGCGTGATCAACGCCCCAACCGGATCCCTGGCGGTCGAGGCCGCCCTGAAGTTGGCCATGATCAACCGGCCCGGGACGCACCGGTTCATCACGTTCTACCACGCCTATCACGGCAGCACGCTAGCCACCATGGCCGCCTCGTGGATGGGGACGCAGACGCCGGGCCATTTCGGCCCGGCGGTCAAGTTCCTCCCCTTCATGCAGAACTTCGTCCGGGTGCCGAACGCCTACTGCTACCGCTGCCCCCGGCGCGTGGCCCATCCCGATTGCGACGCCGAGTGCGCTGCAACCCTTCGGGACACGATCCGGCGCGGTGTGGACGGGCCGGTGGCGGCCGTCCTGCTGGAGCCGATCCAGGGCAACGGGGGCCAGATCCCGTTTCCCGCGCCCTTCCTGCATGAGGTCCGGCGGATCTGCGACGAGTTCGGGATTCTCCTGATCTTTGACGAGATCCAGACCGGCTTTGGCCGGACCGGGCGGATGTTTGCCGCTGAACTCTTCGGGGTGATCCCGGATATCCTGGTGCTGTCGAAGTCGATGGGCGGGGGATTTCCTATCGCAGCGGTGGTGGCGGATGATCGGCTGAAGTCGTTCGAGCCCACCGGCGAAGACGTCTACACGTTCGGCAGCAACCCCATCGCCCAGGCGGCCGCGCTGAAGGTCATTGAGATCCTGGAGCGAGACCGGATCCCGGAGCGGGCAGCGCGCATGGGTGCGATCTTCACGCGGGGGCTTCTCGACCTTCAGGCCAGATATCCGGAGATCGGGGACGTGCGCGGCCCGGGTTTGTTCATCGGGGTGGAGATGGTGAAGGACCCCGAGACCAAGGAGCCGGCCCCGGTGGAGGCCAAGCGGATCGTGGAGGAGGCCTGGAACCGTGGGGTGATCCTGGCCGTGGCCTCTGCCCTGCCCAACGTGATCAAGCTCAAGCCGCCCCTGATCATCGAGGAGGCGGAAATCGCCTTTGTCCTGGAGGTCCTGGCGGACTGCCTGAAGGTGGTCTTTCCCGGACGGTAGTGTCGCCTCCCCAACGGAAGGAAATGCCGTCAGCTATCAGGCTCAGCAATCGGCTGGGCGGTGGGAGAAGGTCGAAGGACAGCCGGAGGAGAAGGTCCCGTCTCCCCTTACTGAAAGGAGTGAACCATGACGGATGACGCACGGCCGCTGGTGGTGGTGGTCCTGGGCGATCCCGCCGGGATCGGGCCGGAGATCGTGGCGAAGTCACTCGCATTGCCGGAGACGCGACAGTGGTGCCGGCCGCTGGTCGTCGGCGACGCTCGCGTGGCGGAGGCGGGGATATCCTGTGCCGGGGTCCCGTTGGTCGTGCGCCGCTGCACGGGGGTGGCGGATCTGCGGGGCGCCGCAGACACCCTCGAAATCCTCGACCTCGCAAATGCGGCCCCGGGAAGTTTCCCGGCGAAGCAGGTCAGCCTGGCGGCCGGGCGGGCGACCATGGAGACCCTGGAGAAAGCCATCCGCCTGGCCCAGGCGGGGGACGTCTCCGCCGTGACCTTCGCGCCCCTCAACAAGCAGGCCATGCACCTGGCCGGGAATCCCTTCGGGGACGAACTCCAGTTGATCGCCCACTGGTTGGGGGTGACCGGCTGCGGGGAGATCAACGTGGTGGATGAACTGTGGACCTCGCGGGTGACCTCGCACATCGGGCTCCGCGAGGTGAGCCAGCGCCTGACGGCCGACGGGGTGCTGGGAGCCATCCGGTTGATGCACGCGACGCTGCGGCGGGCGGGAAAGGCCGAGCCACGGATCGGCGTCGCGGCGCTGAATCCTCACGGGGGCGAGGGCGGCCTCTTCGGCCCGGAGGAGGAGACGGTCATCGCCCCGGCGGTCAAGAGCGCCCAGGGGGAGGACATTCAAGCCCGGGGCCCCTTCCCGGCGGACACTATTTTCGTGCGAGCCCGCCGGGGCGAATTCGATGGCGTGGTGACCATGTACCACGACCAGGGACAGATTGCGCTGAAGCTGCTGGGGTTCGACCGAGCCGTCACCGTGCTCGGGGGGCTGCCCATCCCGGTGACGACGCCGGCACACGGCACCGCCTTCGACATCGTCGGAAAGGGGAAGGCGGATGTGGGGGCGTTCCAGGCCGCCCTGCGGATGGCGGTCCGCATGGCCCGAGGAACGCACCCCTCACCGGCGTAGGGAGACCGGCAGTGGGTATGCCACGGACCCTCGTCCTCGCGGGCAGGCTTCAGGCCAAACATGGGCGCACGGCTCACTTGCAACGAGATGTACGCCGCATGGCGGCACTGATCCCGGGTTATCTACAGGATCAGATGGTGATTACCCCGTAAGACGATCCCTCGTCAATTTCTCCTCTGGATTCCCCCCTGAACGCACCCTCGGTTGGCCGCGATGTCCCTCGAAACCAAGGGCGACCGGACCCGGACCGTTTGGCGGCCACCCGTGCGGCGAGAGTCGTGATGGTGCCCATACCGCGTCCCGGCGACGCCCCGCGAACGAGCCGCAAAAAAGGCTTGACATAATTTATAGATTATAATATTCAGCCTTCATGTCTATCACCAAGACCCGCCACGAGGCCGCAGCCGAGCGGATTCGTCGCGGGATCATGGACGGGGAATACAAGCCCGGTCAGCGTCTGAAGCAGCAAGAGCTTGCCCGCCAGTTCGGCTGCAGCGTCATTCCCATCCGGGAGGCCCTCCACCAGCTCGCCGCGGAGGGCTTCGTTGTTCTGGATCCCCAGAAGGGGGCACGAGTAGCCGACCTGAACAGCAAACGCCTGGAGGAGATGTACGAGGTGCGCGTCCGCCTGGAGGGCTGGGCGGCGGGGTTGGCTGCCCGGCGCATGACCTCCGAGGCCGCGGCGCGCATCCGGACCATCCTGGACAAGATGAACCGCCCGGACATCTCGGTCTCGGAGTGGCTCACTCTGAACTGGGAGTTCCACGACAGCCTGTATGCGTGCACGGGACAGGAGTTCCTCCGGAAGTTGATCTCGAACATGCGATTGACCCTGGAATCTTACCTGCGCCTGGACCTGGCCAAGGTCCACAGCTACGATGCCGGCCGCCGGGATCATCGGCGTATCTTCCACGCCTGCCTCCGCGGTGATGCCAAGGCTGCCGAGCGGTACACGGCAGCTCATCTGCATCGCGTGGGCCAAGGCATTGTGGCGTACCTTCGCCGCTACGGGAAGTAGGGGCGACTCGCCTCGGAGGTCTCCATGCGAATCGTGCGCTTCGAGGAGGACGGGCGAACACAGTTCGGTGAACTGGACGGTGAGGTTATCCACGAGCTGGATGGGGAGCCCTATACCACCGTGCATCGGACGGGTCGCTCCGTCTCCCGGCATGCCGTCCGACTGCGATGCCCTGTGGTTCCGAGCAAGGTGATCGGCATCGGCCTGAACTACCGGGATCACGCCGTCGAGCATCACACGGATCTGCCGAAGGAGCCGCTGATGTTCCTCAAGGCCCCCAGCGCCCTGGTCGGGCCGGAGGACAACATCGTGTTGCCCGCCGGGATTGGCACGGTCGATCTCGAGGGCGAGCTTGTGGTGGTCGTCGGACGCCGGGCTCGACGCATCCGGACAGATGAGGCGCCCCGCTACATCCTGGGTTACACCTGTGGCAATGACGTGTCGGCGCGTGATGTCCAGAAACGCGACCGGATGTGGCCGGCCCGGTCGAAGTCCTTCGACACGTTCGCACCCGTGGGTCCGTGGATCGAGACTGCCGTCTCCCCGGTGGCGTTGCGATTGCGGAGCCGGATCAACGGGAAGGTTCGGCAGGACGGAACGACGACGGACATGGTCTTCGGCGCCTTCGAACTCTTGAGTTTCCTCTCTAACGTCGTCACCTTGGAGGCGGGCGACTGCATCTTCACGGGCACCCCCGCAGGGGTCTCCCCGATCGCGCCCGGGGATCGCATCGAGGTCGAGATCGATGGCGTCGGGATCCTGACGAACCCCGTATGCGCCGGCGATGGCCTCTGATCATCCGTGTCGTGAAGTGAGGACCGATTCGTGAGGATTGCAGGACAGGCCATGGGGACGCCCAGCCGGACCCCGGCCGAGGCACTAGACCTGTTCGCCCGTATCGGGATCCTGGGAATCGCGCTCGTCATGCAGGACGGCTACAAGAGCACCGTGCCAACAACCGTGACCATCTCCACATTTCGGGAGATCTGCTGGCGAGCCAGCGCCACGGGATCGATATTGCCTTGCTCAACGTCGAACGCCGAGAGCCAGGGATCGCCGGGCTCGACATGTATGCCGCGATAGTGATCTCTTGTGTGGCCTGCGCGTAGACTGTGGCGCCTGCAAGGGAGGGACGGATGTGAGCGGCTTGGCCGGTGAAGCATTTGTGGCAATCTGGCACGATATCGTCCCGGAAGGAAAGACGGAGTTCTACGAATGGCACAACCGGGAGCATATGCCGGAGCGCGTCGGGATCCCTGGATTCCGTCGTGGGCGGCGGTACATCGCGGAGCATGGGACACCCGAATACTTCAATCTGTATGAGGTTGATACGCCCGAGGTGCTCACGGGCCAGGATTATCTCAACCGGCTCAATAGTCCGACGCCGTGGACTCGTCGTGCAGTCGGGCATTTCCGGAATGTCTCGCGCTCGTTGTGTCGCGTGGGCGCTTCCTACGGAAATGCTCAGGGTGGTGTGGTCATGACGTGGCAGCTTGAGGCGATGAGTGGACGGGAGGAGGAGTTGAGCCGCTACCTTACCCGCGAGGCACTCCCCGCAGTGTTCGAGCGAGTCGGCGTGGTTGGTGCGCACTTCGGAACGGCTGACCGCTCAGGCAGTGAGATCATGACCGAGGAAAGAAAGGCCCGAGGCAGCGTGACACTCGTACCCGGCTGGGTGGTCCTCGTCGAAGGAGTCTTTGGCCTTGCGGTCGAGTCCGCGGCAGAACCCGAACTGGCACCTGCGGCGTTGTGGGGCCATGGCGCAGTGGATCAGATCGAGCGTGGCCTCTACCGGCTGGAATTATCGCGCGCGAAGACCGCTTTCGCTGTCGGATGAGACATCCCTCAGCAGAGGTCCAACTGACCCTGGAATGAACATTCCGGACGCCGTGATCCAAGAGGGATCTTTCGGATGCCATTCCGCTTCGGCCTGATCGGCGCAGGGGTGGCGGCCGAGGTGCACGCGCCGGCCATGCGCCTGATCCCGGATGTCGAGGTGGTTTCCGTCACGGACCTGGACCCCGCCCGGGCCAGGGCACTGGCGGATCGCCACGACATTCCCCACGTCTATCCGACCATGGAGGCGCTCCTCTGTGGCGCCCCGATCGATGCCGTCGCCGTCCTCACGCCGCACCACCTGCACCTCGAGGCGACACTGGCGGCGGCTGCAGCGGGGAAGCATGTCCTGGTGGAGAAAGCCTTCGCTCACACCCTCACAGCTGCGGATGAGATGATCGAGGCGTGCCAGAAACACGGGGTCGTCCTGGGCGGGATCTTCCAGAACCGATTCACGCCGGCGGCCCAGGCGTGTAGGCACGCGGTGCAGGCCGGCGACATCGGGCGGGTCTTCCTCGCCTCGGTCCGGGTGAAGCTGCGACGTTCCGCGGCCTACTTCGAGAGGGCCGTGTGGCGAGGCCGAAAGTCGGAGGCGGGGGGCGGCGTCCTGATGATCCAGGCGATCCATACGCTCGACCTGCTGCTCTGGATCCTCGGCATGCCCCGGCGGGTGCTGGGGCGCAGTGCAACCACCATCCACTCGATCGAGGTCGAGGACCTCGCGGTCGGCATCCTGGAATTCGGGGGAGGTGCCCTCGCCGTCATGGAGGCCACGACGGCCGCGATTCCCGAGCATCCTCCAGAGCTGGAGATTCACGGAGACCGGGGAACGGCGGCTCTCTTTGACAGTCGAGGCTTTCTCAGCTTTTGGTCCAGCACGCTCAAGCGCTCGGCCTCGTTGCCCGATCGTTGGCGGCGCAACGCCTCGGAGTTTCGAGAACAACAGGAGCCGGCGTCACCCAGCCAGGCCGCAGTGGAGCCTCACGCCGAGAACATCCGGGACTTCGTCGCCGCAGTGCGGGAGGGACGGCCTCCGCTGGTTGACGGGATCGAGGCCCGCAAGGTGCTGCGGGTCATCGGTGCCCTGTACGCATCCAGTGCGTCGGGCACCTGGGTGGATCTCTGAGGGATTCGCGCCGAGCGATCGTCTCGATCGCCCCGGGCGGCCCCGAAGGATCCGCATGGCATGAAAGGAGGACGTCATGAGGACAGTGCTCAAGAATGCAGCGATTCTTCTCGGCGTGCTCGCCCTGACGGCGGCGCTGACGTTGCCTAGCGAGGCGGGCCAGCGCAAATACGAGGGCGTGACCCTGAAGGTCATGCTTCCGAAAGGTTTCACAGAGTCCGAGCCCGTCTACGACATCCTAGTCGAGGCCGGCAAGGTGCTGGGGACGGAGGTCAAGGTCAGCTGGTACTCGATGGATGAACTGCACGACAAGGCCTTGATCGATTTCACGGCCGGCAACAAGGCCTGGGACATGCTCCTGGTTCACTCGCCCTCGCGAGGCCAATGGGCAGAGATGGGCGTCATCGAGCCTCTGGGAAAGTACATCAAGGAGCATCCGGAGCTGGTGGACAAGGCCAAGCTCGCCCTGGACGACTACTTCGACATCTCCATCCGGAACTACACCCATAAGGGCGTCTGGCTGGGCCCCGCCTTGTACGTGACAGGCGTCGCCCTCTTCTACCGGACCGACCTGTTCAACCATCCGGAGGAGAAGAAGAACTTCAGGGCCAAGTACGGCTACGAGCTGAAGGAGCCGGCGACCTACAAGGAGTTCCGGGACATCGCGGAGTTCTTCACCCGGAAGAAGGGGCAGATCCTGGCGGGCAATGTCCTCGCCGCGGATTTCTATGGCACGTCCCATTCCAACAAGCCAGTCGGGTTCCTCTGGCACGACTTCATCAACTACCTCATGGCCTTCGGGGCCGACGACGTGTTCGACCCCAAGACCATGCGGCCGACCATCAACTCCCCGCAGGCCATCGAGGCCGGGAAGTTCTATGTCGAGCTGGCGAAGTTCCAGCCGCCGGGCCACCTTAACTACACGAGCGGCGAGTCCACGGCGGTGTTCGCGGAAGGCTCGGTGGCGATGATCGTAGAGTACTTCCTGCGCGTCACCGACATGGGGCTGAACCCGGCCAAGTCCAAGGTCGCCGACAAGGTTGCCTTCACGGTCCTGCCTTCGGTGCCGGGCGTGAAGGGACGGGAGCACGCAGCCCACCACGGGGGCAACGTCCTGTCGCTCTACGGCCTATCCCCAAACAAGGAGGCTGCCTACAAGACCATCGAGCTGGCCTTCTCGCGCGAGATCATGCGGAAGGTGTACCTGGAGAAGTACGTCCCGTACGGCTGGATCCCGCCTCGCCCCTCTATCCTGAACGACCCTGAGGTCCAAAGGCGGGTCCCGTGGATGAAGCCGGCGCTCACAAAGCTCATGGAGCGCAAGGACATCTTTTACTTCGAGCTGTCGCCGCTGCCCGAGTACTTCAGCGCTATCGACTCCGCCGGCTCCGCGCTGCACAAGGCCATGAGCGGCAGCACCACGGTGGAGAAGGGCTTCGCCGAGGCCCAGAAGGAGATGGAGGCCCTGTTCAAGAAGGCCGGGTACATCAAGTAGGCAAGTCTCGGCCCGGGGGTGGGGGACGGCCGGAGGATCAGGCGCTCCCCCTCCCCCGTACGCCACCGCGCGCGGCCGTCCGCGTCCGCGCGATCGCAGAGAGCATAGGAACGGCAATGGGGAACGGCACACAAGGCGGATCGGCAAGGCTCCTGCGAAACCCAGTGCTCATGTTCCTTCTGCCGATGGTCGTCTACCTCATCCTCTGGCGGGTCATCCCCCTCCTTTATACCGTGTTTCTGAGCCTGAACGACTGGAACCTCGTCAGGCGCTCCAGCCCCACTTTCACGGGCCTCGAGAACTACGTTCGCCTCCTCTCGGACGCGAGATTCCACGATTCGCTCTGGATCAGCTTCTTCTTCATGTTGGTGGCCACGGGCATCCAGACGGTCCTGGGGACGGGGCTGGCGCTGGCCACCGACCGAAGCTTTCGGGGCAAGAGTTTCGTCCAGGGCTCGCTCCTCCTGCCGATGTTCCTGACGCCGGTGGCTGTCGGCTCCATCTGGTACATCCTGTTCCACCCGAGTATCGGCCCCTTCAACTACCTCCTTAGCCTGGCCGGGATCCCTGCAATCAACTGGCTAGGCTCCGCTTCGACCGCGCTCTGGGCCATCATCATCGCCGACACCTGGCAGTGGACTCCCTTCATCTACCTCCTGGTCCTATCGGCTCTCCAGGGGATCCCAGAGACGATAATCGAAGCCGCCCAGATCGATCGGGCCTCGGACTTCGTCATTGTCCGGCGGATTATCCTGCCCCTGATCAAGAGGACCATCCTGGTAGCGGCTTTGCTCCGCGCCATGGAGGCCTTCCGGGTGTTTCCCAAGATCTACGTCATGACCGGCGGCGGACCGGGGCGGGCTACCGAGGCCTCCAGCATCCTCATCTACAAGACCGCCTTCCGGTTCTTCGAGATCGGGTACTCCTCGGCGATGACCATCATCATGCTCGTGCTCTTGATAACGGCATACGGCTTCTATCTAAAGGTGATCCAGAAGGTCTCTGTGGAATACTGATCGCGCCGCCACGAGGATCCAGAGCGATGGTTGCGAGCAGGTCTCCGGCGAAGGCCGCCCTGGTAACGATGGTGATTGTCGTCGCCCTGATTTGGACGCTCTTTCCCCTATACTACTTGTTCCTGACCTCGGTGAAGTCCATTCGGACCATTATGGAGCGCCCTCCGCGCTTGATCGTCTGGCCGAGCTTCGAGACGTACGAGCACATCTTCATCAAGGAGCAGTTCTACCAGTTCTTTGTGAACAGCTTCATCATCGCCTCGGCGGCGACCATCCTGGCGCTGATCATTGGGGGCACGGCGGCCTTCGCCTTCTCGCACTGGAAGTTCCGGGGGAAGGAGCCCCTCTTCCTAGTCAGTATGGTGGGGCGGATGTTCCCGCCCATCACAACCCTCATCCCGATCTACCTGATGGTCAAGTTCTGGAACCTAGTGGACACGCACATCGCCCTCATCCTGATCTACGCCTCGTTCCAGGTGCCGCTGGTGCTGCTCATCCTCCGGGACTTCTTCAGTCAGGTGCCCCGCGAGCTCTCCGAGTCAGCGTACATCGACGGGGCCTCCCCCTGGCAGGTGTTCGTCCGGATCATCCTCCCGTTGGCCAAGAACGGGATCGTGGCCGCCGCCATCCTCTGCTTCGTGGAGGCCTGGAACGAGTTCATCTTCGCCCTGGTCCTCACGTCATTCAAGGCGAAGACCGCCCCCGTCGTGCTCGCCACCTACATCGAGAACGAGGGGGCGCTCCAGTGGGGCGTCCTCGCGGCGCTCGGGGTCTGGACGGTCATGCCGACGCTGCTCTTCATGCTCTTCCTGAAGAAGTTCCTGATCCGAGGATTCACCATGGGGGCTCTGAAGGCCTAGCAGGCTGCTGAAAAACCCGCTCCGGATGGATCATATCTCTCGTCAGAGCGCGAGTTAAGCTGAGACGTACCGAATGCAATCGCCAACTGAGCCTTCTCAGACCCCGATCGCCGCCCCGTGCGAGGGCCTGTGGGAGGCTGCGCGGATGCCGGCACCCACGTCAGCCCGTCACCGCGGCGAGGTTCCGCGTGCGGAGCAGGTTGTACACAGCGGTGGTGGAGGTGAGCAGCCACCCGACCCAGGCGACGCCCCGGTGGCGGAGCTTGCGCATCAGGCCCACGGTCTTCAGCCACCCGAAGATCTCCTCGACCCGCTTCCGGCGGGTCTGGCTCACGGCATATCCGGGGTGCCGGGTGGTGCGGCCGTCGATGGCACTCTCGCGCCCCGCCACGTTCTGGGCGACGTGCGGCGTGATCCGGAACGGCCGGCAGGCGGAGACGAAGGCAACGACAGCGGCTTCAGTGCCGTGTCGACCATCGCCCGGATCTGGCGGAGCGGGTGGTCTTTCGGAACCCGCTGTTCGGGGGAGAGGTAGCTCCACATGCTGCCCTGCTGGGTGTCGTCGCCTCGCATTGTGCGCCTCCTTCGTCATCGGTTCGAGTCGCATTGTAGCGGAGACGAGGTCGCTGCGGACGACGAAATCACGAGTCTTTCCTGTTAGACTCGATTTAAGGAGGGTCCGGAGATGGTTCAAAGTCGTTCCATTATCACCGAGGAGATGCGGAAAGCTCTCAGGATCGGGGAGGAATTGGGGTCTTATACTTATGAGGTGGAGCGAAGTTGGATTCGCCGCTTCGCCGGTGCTCTGGGTGATCGTAACCCGCTGTGGACCGATGAGGAGCATGCGAAGAAGCAAGGGCCCTTCGAAGCATCGATCGCTCCACCCACCTTCTACATCGTCATGGACCCCGTGGAAACCAAGGAGTTGAACCTCCAGGGATTCCTTGACGGCATCCCCTACAAGCGCACTATCCTCGCCAATGGTTTCAACGAAGTGGAGTACTTCCAGCCCATTAAAGCAGGCGATGTCATCACTGTCACCACGACCTACACAGAAGTCATCGAGAAGGATGGGAGATCAGGCCGCCTGTTATTCCCAGTGCGAGAAAACGTCTACAGGAACCAGCGGGGAGAGTTGGTGGCGAAGAGTCGGTGCTCTCACGTGTTCGGGTACGACCTATCGCAAAGTAAGGAGGGATAGAGATGGGACAACTGTATTACGAAGACGTTCAAGTGGGGGCGGAGATCCCCTCTTTAGAGAGAGCGGCCACCACGGAGCAACTGGTACGCTATCACGCGGCTGCCGGCGACTGGGACCGTATCCACTTCGATTACCCTTACGCAAGGAGCGTGGGTTTTCCTGACGTCATCCTGCAGGGCATGCTCAAAGCGGGTTGGCTTGCCCAGATGATCATTGACTGGGCCGGGCCCAAGATCTGGGTCAAGAAGTTTGGCACACAGTATCGACAGATTGACGTTCCGCTTGATACCTTGATCTGCAAGGGGAAAGTGACGAACAAGTATCTCAAGGTCGGCGAGCACCTGGTCGAACTGGAGGTTTGGGCGCAAAATGGGAGGGGGGAGATCACAACCCGGGGCGCCGCTACCGTTCGCTTCCCTGCCCGAAACTAGGAGGTCGTCCCATGAGTATGGCCTAGCAGGTTGCTGAAAAACTGTTCTTGAGCATCTGATCTGACTGCCTCAGCAGGCTTTGTGCCGAGAGGTGAGGTGGCCCGCAAATGCGTCTGAAGGCCGCAGAGTGCTCGTTCGGTGCTCTCTGAAGCTTTGCATATGTCCTGGCCACAATCGCCCTTTGTAGGGCTTCGACCGGTAAGAACGGGGAGGTTTTCAGCATCCTGCCAGGTAAGCGTGAGGGGGCCGTGGGAGTAGGGGGGAGAGGAGGACACGTTGGAGACCGAGGGTGCCTTGCGGGGAATCAGGGTTCTAGACTTCTCCCGGTTCATGCAGGGGCCGCACTGCTCGCAGATGCTGGGGGATATGGGGGCCGAGGTCATCAAGGTCGAGCGCCTCGGTACGGGCGACGAAAACCGGGCCTTCCCCTTCAACCGGATCCGGGGGGTAAACGCCTTCTTCCTGGCCCTGAATCGGAACAAGCGGAGCCTCACGCTCGACCTAAAGCACCCACGGGGAAAGGAGATCGTCGACCGCCTGATCCCTGCGTGCGACGTCCTGCTCGAGAACTTCCGCCCGGGGACGATGGAGAAACTGGGGCTGGGATACGAGGAGGTGAGCCGGCACAACCCCCGGATCATCTACTGCTCCTGCTCGGGATATGGGCAGGACGGGCCGTATCGGGACAGGCCGGGGCAGGACCTGCTGGCGCAGGCCATGTCGGGCTTAGCCTGGGCGACGGGGCGGACCAACGGGTACCCGAGGACCGCGGGAACGTACGCGGCCGACGCGTATGGCGCCATACTGGCGGCCCTTGGCATCGTGACCGCGCTCGTCGCGCGGGAGCGGACCGGCAAGGGGCAGAAGGTCGAGGTCTGCCTCCTGGATGCCGCCCTCCACATGCAGTGCCAGGAGCTAACCTACCACCTAAACGGCGGGACGTTCCCCCCGCGGGTGAATCGGGAGATCGCCCACCCGCTCGAGCCGGCCCCCTACGGCATCTATGAGACCGCCGACGGCACGTTCCTGGCCGTATCGTCAGGCTCCTGGCCGAACCTGTGCCGGGCCCTGGGAATGCCCGAGCTAGCGGAGGACCCGCGGTTCGACTCAGGGGAGAAGCGGCTCGAGGGGAGGTCCAATCTGTACGAATTGCTGGGCGAAGTGTTTCGGCGTGAGCCGCGGACCCACTGGCTGGACCGGCTGGCGCAGGAAGGCGTGTGGTGCGCGCCGGTCTATAGCTACGCGGAGGTGGAGCAGGATCCCCAGGTCGCATGGAACGCCCTGATCATCACACAGCGCCACCCGGAGATCGGCGAGTTCCGGGTCATCGGGAATCCCATCCGGATGAGCGCGACCCCCCCGACCTACCGAACGCCGCCTCCCCCGCTCGGTGCGGACACCGAGGCCATTCTTGCCGGCTTGGGCCTCTGCCCGGAGGAGATCGCCCGGCTGCGGGAGGAGGGGGTGGTGTAGGTCGTAGGGCTCTTTCGAAGGGCCACGTCATTCGCGGAAGGAGGTCAGGCGCATGCGCAAGGTCCGCTACTATGAGGACGTCGAAATCGGGGAGGAGTTCGTCTCCCAGACGCGGACGATCACGGAGACGGATGTCGTGAACTTCGCCGCCTTGTCGGACGACTGGAGCGAATTGCACATCAGCGAGGAGTTCGCCCGGAGGTCGGCGTTCGGGCGGCGGCTCGCCCACGGGCTGCTGGGCCTGGCGATCACCGAGGGCCTGAAGCTGCGGGCCGGTGCGGATGAGTTCGCGGGCATCGCCTCCCTGGGGTGGACGTGGGACTTCAAAGGCCCCATCCTGTTCGGCGACACGATCCACGTCCGGTGCCACCTCCGAGACAAGCGGCAGACCAAGAAACCGGGCCGGGGGATCTTCTACCTCGCGCTCCAGGTGATCAACCAACGGGGCGAGGTGGTGCAGGAAGGGGAGCATCGCCTCATGGTCGAGACCCGGGAGATCACCCAGAGCGCCTACGCCTAGGGACGCAGATCATGAAGAGCGCGCCCCGATCCAAGGTGATCAGCGCCGAGCAGGCAGCGACCCTGATCCCGGACGGCAGCACCCTCGCCGTGGAAGGGGCGGGGCGCCTCTTGCTCTCGGAGGCGATCTGCGGCGCCATCGAGCGGCGGTTCCTGGCGGCCGGGAAGCCCGCAGGGCTCACTCTAATCCAGGCCTGCGGGTTCGGGGACGACGAGGATGCGGGCGCGAGCCACTTCGCCCACGCGGGGTTGGTGCGGCGGGGCATCTCCCCCGGTTGGGGGGGTTTCCCCCGGGTGGGGGGGTTTGCCTTGGGGGACCAGGGGGGGGGGGATTTCTCCCCC